>Ga0310695_10002285_pt1 | contig 41004 bp, 63 predicted proteins | sample RumenRJG_04DNA_FD_203882 | JGI IMG/M metagenome (GOLD analysis project Ga0310695, IMG submission 203882) | Bovine rumen microbial communities from Lethbridge, Alberta, Canada - RJG_04 (v2) (version 2) | ecosystem: Host-associated > Mammals > Digestive system > Stomach > Rumen | place: Canada...
GCCGCGGAGAGCCCAGGATTTCACTAAATTTTTTAATTTTTTTATATGATTTTATTTAGCTGATTGGTGTAAATGGCCCTTCTCGCGCGCGTGCGCGCGTGATTATATGAAGATAATGAAACGGTGCATTGGTTCTGATTGTCGCCAATGCACCGCAATATAGATAATATGTAAGCTGTCGAAAAGTTGATTTAATAAAAAAGCGCCAGACTCTCGTCTGACGCTGCGCTTTAATCCCTGTCTTCCCTGTGGAAGATGCACCCGAATACGCCATTTATAAAGACATATGCGGGTTCGGATTTCAAAGCGAATGGTGGGGCAAGCGCTTTAATATCCGAACCTTCCGCCGGGAGGTCGGGAGCGTTGATGAGGTCGATGTAGGAAACCTGCTTGCCGCCGCGAATATTGTAGAAGATGATGACGCGATCATCATAGAGGTAAACGGCATTGATGAACACGTCGATGATGCGCCTGCGGAACTCCGGGTCGGTCGGGTCGCCGGTCGTGAATTGCCTGATCCAAGCGCGAACCTCTGTTTCCGTGAGGCGGATATCGGCAGCGACGCGGAGGCGCGCGAGATCGGCTTCCACGTCGGCCTTCTGCGCCTCCAATGCCTCCATGCGATCATAGATTTTCTTGTGCGCAACCTTCGGGACATCGACCAGCGCGTCAACGAGTTTGTCGAGCTCATGGTCGATCTGCCTGAGCGCCTTCTCCAGCTCGGCAACTTTGCTTGACGAGAACTCCTTGTCGTACTGCTCGACGACGGCCTTTGCGACGCGAGCGGCGCGGGCGGGCGTGAGGATATATTGGATGGTCTGTTCGACGACATACCATTCAATGAAATCCTTGCGCTCGTTCTTCTTGAAGCAGGCGCGTTTCTTTTTGCGATTGCGGCAGGCGTAGTAAAAGTGCATATCGCCGGTATGGGAGCGGCCGGATTCACCGGCCATAGGCGCGCCGCAGTGACCACACCACACCTTGCCGGAGAGCAGATAATCCACCTTCGCCTTGCCTGCCCCCGGCGCGCGGGCGTTGAGCTTCAAGCGCTCCTGCACTCTGTGAAAAAGCTGCTCGTCTATGATCGGCTCGGCGAGACCTGGCACAACCTGACCGCCGTATTTATACTCGCCGATGTAGGTCGTGTTGGGCAGAATGTGCGCGAAGTTGGTGTATGACAAAGGCTTCCCATTGCGCCCGCGCAATCCGCGCTCGATCAGCGTGTCGATGATCTCCTTCTTCGAGACGCCCGCCGCGTACTGCTCGAATATGAAGCGGGCGATAGGCGCGGTCTTTTCGTCGGCCACAAGATGCTTATCGACCACCTTGTAGCCATACGGGATTGTTCCGCCGCAATACTGGCCCTTCGCGATGGATTCGCGCAGGCCGCGCCGGACGTTCTGCGAGAGGTTGGCAGAGTAGTATTCCGCCATGGATTCAAGCAGGCCTTCGAGGATGATGCCCTCCGGGCTGTCGGTGATATTCTCCTTCACCGATACGACCTTGACGCCGTATTTTTTGAGACGCGCCTTATAGATGGCGCTGTCATAGCGATTGCGGGCAAAGCGATCCAGCTTCCAGACAATGACCATCTCGAACTGCTTCTTCTGCGCGTCCTCGATCATGCGCTGGAAATCCGGGCGGGCGTCCTTCGTGCCGGTGAGCGCGCGGTCGATGTATTCGCCGATGACGGTGATCCCCTGCTGCTCAGCCCACTGGTAGTTATCGTGGAGCTGGCCTTCGATGGACTGTTCCGTCTGCCCATGCGACGAATAGCGAGCATAGATTACTGCGTTCATAAAATTCTCCTTGACAATATGCGGGCGTCTATGGTATTATAGACGTGCAGTGTAAGACAAGTGGTGTTGACTTCTCTGCGTGTGCTCCCGGCCCCGCTCCATGAGCGGGGCCGGGCTCTCTTTATCCAGCGATAGATGAGCGTAAGAAAAACATCACCGGCGTTCCGTAATTGACCTCATAATCGCCATTCGTATAAGTCACTGGTTCAGATTCTATTTCATAAATGAAAAAACTATCGTCATAAGTGACATATGAGCCACGTATATATGTTGCTCCGTCTGTTAAATAAAGTGTTTGCCCAGAAACATAATAATCCTTTGCATCTTCTATATCATACCTAATATACCTCCCGTTAAGCAAAAGTACTTGGTGAATCTCGCTCACAGACACGGATTTATATCCATCGTCTGATGGAAATATCAAAATACCACTCATAACCTCTTTTTCGCTAAGCGAACCGATGCTGGTATTATATAATAGCACAGCTCCACATGGCATAATTATGGAATTATACTGCTCTTGTTTTCCGTTGTATTCGATTATGCCATCACTATGGCACAAACAATTGTATCCGTAAATAGATACTAGAAAACTCCCATCTTCCTCAACTATCACGGGCGATGTTTCATTTGAATAATACAATCCGATATACCATTCACCTTGCATATCATAATCACTTTGTTCGGATAAAGCACTGCAACACGAAAACACCAATAGAAATATAGCAATCATTAGACCCGCACGTTTCATTCTCTCACTCCTTTGTTCTCAAAAATGAATCTCTATGATATTTCCTGATTGATTGTAACTCCCTCTTGTGTTTCGGGATTTCCGGCCATTGTTCTTACAAATGTGAGGATCAGATTCTTTGAATTATCGTTCATCGCACGGAACATTTGAATTAAATCTACCTCCTTTGCGTCCTCACATACAATTAAGGCAGCGTTCCCGTTGGGTACAAAGTCTTCCGGTTTCTCGTAACAATCCAGAACAAGGTAGTCCAAGCTCACATTGAAAAATGCACACAGTTTATTGATTGTCGAAATGCGCGCATTTTCCATTCCCCTTTCATATAAGCCCACGATAGTTGTGTATGCTATCCCGCTTTGCGCGGCGAGCGTGTGCTTATTCAAACCCTTCTGCTGCATGAGCCAATCCAATTTCTCGATAAATGTCATTGCGATTCCCCCTTATCTTTCTCCATTATAAACAGCTATAGCTCAATGGTCAAGAAAAAAATTACCAATAACGGTAAAAAAGGTGTTGACAATCTACCGAAAGCGGTATATGATAATAGACAAGTTACCGAATGCGGTAAATTCAGAGAGGGGGATATCGAGTGCTCTTGAATCTCAAAGCTGCAATGGCTATCAAGAAAATTTCGGTCGTGGCTATCGCACAGTTGATAGGCGCTACCGAAAAAACCGTCAACAACAAATTAAACGGCGTTACCGACTTCACGGTTCCAGAGGCCATTGCGATTAGAAATAATCTGTTCCCGGAGTATGATCTTTGCTACCTGTTCACTCCTGCGCAAGAGGCGGTGTGATTATGCAGATGGATTTCGACAAGTTGTTTGCTCCGTTTTCCCTTGACGAGCACATGAAGCGCTCGAAAGAGCGGAGGCCATTGCTCGATCAGACGCGACGGGAGATCGTGAACATCATTGTCGGCAGCGGGATTACCCGTGCGGAGATGGGGGCTATTTTTGAATCCATCACTGAGGCCGTGAAAAAACAGGCAGAACGGGACAGCGTGGCACAGGTTATTGGTGGCACTGGAAATAAAGAAACCGAAAGGTGAGGAGTGGCTTTATGAGAATGGAGCTTTTTGACAAGTTGCCCAAATATTACCCGAAGAAGGAAGCGAAGAAAAAGGCCGCATGTGAGATCATCGACATACTGAAGGCTGCTGGATTCAACAGACATGAAGCTGACGAGGTGATCCACTTGGTGAATGATGAGATTGCAAGCTACGCAAAAGACGTTTCAATCAGTGCGCTGGAGAGGTTGGGAAATGCCTCGGCCAGCAAAGAGAGTTGACCGAGGCGCAGTCGAGGACTAATCAGCCATACCATGCGTTTGCTTGAAGAATTTGCACAGTTCGTCGAGATGGGTTTCGTACATACCCAGCATGGTCAAGTAACTGGAATCATCAATCTGCTTAGTAAGAACATCGGGAATGAGCCTTGCGGCCAGCGGAGCAAGTAGAATGCGAATTTCCTTATCACTATAATTCTGATAGGCATTGGACATAGTATTCACCTCCTTTCCGAGGTGATTATACCACAATCGACAGAACAAGAAAAGGTGCTGTGAAGATGGACAACGAGCAGTATATCCAAATTGGCGTGACGGCGCTTCGCGACCCGGCGACCGGGGATTTCCTGCCCGCCGTGCCGCTCTACATCAAGGCCGAGGGGCGAGCCGCCGAGGAGGAACAAAGGCTGATCGACGGCATCGGCGATCTGCTGGCGAAGCGAATCAAGGCATACATGGACGGCTGCAATGAGGCCGGGGTGAGCGTATGACGATTGCGGTTGACTTCGACGGGACGCTGTGCGAAAACGACTGGCCGATGATCGGCGAGGCGCACGACGAACTGATCCTGTGGCTTCGGCGGCGTCGGCTCATGGGCGACAAGCTGATCCTGTGGACATGCCGCGAGGGCGCGCTGCTGGACGAGGCTGTGTTGTGGTGTCTCAATCGCGGGCTGAAATTCGACGCGGTGAACGACAACCTGCCGGAGGACATCGAGAAATACGGCAATAACTGCCGGAAGGTGAACGCGGACGTATATCTGGACGACAAAAACCGAACGGTGATTGAGGTAGACCGATATGGCTTTACGACCGTGATGCTGCCTTTCAAGGCGATATACGACGAGCACATACACGGCTTGCAAACAAGAAGGCACGAGTATGACGATGCCGGTAGGATCACACGGAGGCGGAAGCGGAAGAAGAGGCCGTGGCTTCGGCGGGTTTGGCGGTTTTTGTTCGGGGAGGGCCGGAAATGAGCCTGCGCATGACCGAGGAGGAATACGCCGAGCTGATGGCGCGGCGGCGCACGGGCGGAATCACGAACAAAACCATAAGGGCCCTCACATACACGGATGGAAAAGGGCATTGCGTGCGCCCGCAATTAGGGGTTTTGCCACAGCCGGAACCGCGAAGCAAATACGGCAACCGCCGCGTGGAAATCGACGGCATGAAGTTCGACAGCCAGCACGAGGCCGACTATTACTTCACCAACCTGCTGATTCTCTACCGGGCGGGGCGGCTCAAGCTGCTGGCGCGGCAGGTGCCGTTCGATCTGCCGGGCGGGATCAAATACGTGGCCGATTTTGTGACGGTTGACACGGAGGGAAACGTGGCCGTGATCGACGCAAAGAGCGAGATCACGCGGAGAAACCGCACGTACATCAACAAGAAAAAGCAGATGTGGGCGATCTGGGGCATCGAGATACAGGAGGTTTAGCATGGTGAGGCGTTTTGCGGTGGGCTCCCCTGCCGATCTGGCAGCAATGGAGGCGTTTGTGACGGACGGGACATGCGGCAACGTGGCGCGCGTGTGGAGCGCCATGAAGAAGCAGGGCAAGGCGGCGTTCGACGACAGAATCCTCGTGGTTTTCGACACGGAGCGGAACGGCGCGCGTCACGCGACGGTGATCCGGCTGGGACTGGACGACGAGATACACCAGATTGCCGAGCTGAGATACAACAAGGCACTGCACTGGTGCGCGCAGTATTTGAGGCCCGCCGCGTAGCGGGCGAATAGGAAGGGAGGAGCGAAGCGACGACTAGCGGTTGCCGGTTCCACAGGATACCGGCCCGCGTACCCGGCGCGGCAGAAGGCCGTGACGGGCGAATTATGCGAGGGCTGGATGCGGGCCAGGCGTTGCGGCCATGATCTCCTTTCATGTGCTGCTACCTCCTTTTCTTCATCTTGCCCTGACGCGCCACAGCGCCGGGCCTCGCGGGTTCGATTCCCGCGCCTCGCTATCACTGCCCACAGAAGCGTTTTGGTAGAACGCGGGCTGGCGGCCGGGAAAGACCGGCAAACATGCGGAGAATGGCAGAGTGCGGTATACCAAAGCAATCCTGCGCGCATCGGATTGCCCAGCGCGACACAGTCAGGTTCGATTCCTGACCTCCGCTCCAATGCACAGCCCGTACTCGCCATGAGCGAAGTGTGCTGTCTCCGGGGAAAGTACGGATAACTCCGGGCGCAAGCGGTCACGCGCCATTGTGCCAGAACTGTGCGATGAAGGCAAGCAGACCGTAACGTAACGCTGGCAGCCGGGAAAGACCGGCAACATATGCGGCATTGCTGTATGGTGCAAAGCCCGCTGGACGGTCGCTCCGTAGGCGGTGCAGGAGCCGGTTCGATTCCGACATGCCGCTCCAATGCCCGACATGGGCGAATACAACATCGGGAGGTCAAAACCATGGAAAAGGAGCCAATCTATCGCGTGAAGGTCGAGGTCATCGGAGAAGAACCCGAGGGATTCGAGATCGACGAAACCCTGCGAGGGGGGGTAGACTGCAGCGGCTTTACGCTCATTGCGGATCAAGGGGGAGGCTGTACGATAGCCTTACAGCACGTTACGACCGTGGATTTAGCCGCCTCACTGGCCAACAGCGCCGAACTTATGCGCGCGGCGAAGCTTGCGCAGTTTATACGTGATACTAAGGAGGCCGTCGAAAACATCGCAAAGTGACAGAATCAACGAAGGAGGCCAACACCATGAAAGAAAGACACCCTCTGGCAGGGCAAACCGTGCGCTTGAAGAACGACATCGGCAAATTCATGCAAGGCGAAGCTGGCGGCGCTGAGTTTGTCGTAGAGGACTGGGCGGAAAATGTGCTTGGATGCTCTGTCTGGGACACGGACGGCAATCCTGCCGCCCTGGAATACGCATTGAGGAGGGGCACGAACGGGAACAACGTGCCTATTGACGACAACGTCGTGTACGGGAAGGTCGGCTGGTTCGGCCACATCGTCCACGAAAGCGAGATCGTCAGGGCGTAACCCTGTGACAGCCGGGAAAGACCGGCAACATGCGCAGGTAGTGTAACGTAGCACGCGGAAGGCGAGCCGAAGCGCCGGTTCGAGCCCGGCACTGCGCGCCATGCCGGATTCCTGACGGTTTGTGGTGATCCGCCTGGGGCTGGCACTCAAAACCACTACACGGACATGCCGGGTCGCTCCCGCCCGTGAAAGCCGGGTACGGGGTAGCTCCCCGCCGTAGACAGTCGGCTGGCAGCCGGGAAAGACCGGCATTCGTGCGAGCATGGTGCAGTTGGGAGCACACGCGCCGGAGAGACGAGCCCGGCGCGGGACGCGGGTTCGAGGCCCGCTGTTCGCCGGGCGCAGCGGCATGACCGCAGCGGAAAGGACATCCACCCAGCAGACCCGCGCTGCCCTCGGATAGGCCCCGTGAAGGGCGGCTGATTGCGCCCGCTTCAAGACAGCCGGGAGAGACCGGCTATTTTCTTCTGCGAGGAGGCGAGCAAGTTGAACGTGAAAGAAATCGGCATGGATCAGGTGAGGATTCTGCCGCCGAAGCCGGGAACATGCCCGGAGTGCGCGGTGGATCACGACCCAGCCATGCCCCATAACAGGGACAGCCTGTTCTATCAGATGCGTTTTTATCAGCAGCACGGGCGGTTCCCCACGTGGGCCGACGCGATGGCCCATTGCAGCGACGCGGTAAAGGCATGCTGGAAGGGTGAACTCGCGAAGAAAGGCATTCCACCCGAACAGCTCGAAGACCATGGATCGGCTGGGATGGACGGCGTTTGACGAGCAGGAGCCGGACGAGACCGCGTGCATTCAGGGCTGGCTCCTGATCTGGCACGTGTTCCGGGGCGTGGTGGCCGAGAAGTGGGAAAACAGACACGCAACGCCGATGTTTACCCACTGGATGGCGATGCCTACTCAGGGCTGGATTCCCGTGTCAAGCCGGAAACCCTCGAAGGAAGACGCCGACGTGATGAATTGCGTGCTTGCAAGCCACATGATAGACGGTATTACCGTGACGGGCTGGCACCAGTTTGAACACGACAAATATTTGACGCACTGGATGAGGACACCAGCGCCACCCGTGGACGGCGCGGCTTATAAAGCGAGATTTTAAGGAGGAAGGACAGTGAACGAGATAGTCAACACCACACAGGGCGGCATGACCGTTCTTGACCAACTGGCCGAGGAGGCACAGATGTATACGCGCAACGCGAAGCGCAACCTGTTCGCGCTGGGGCGCGTGTTCATCGAGGCGAAGAAGCTGGTGCCACACGGCGAGTTTGACAGGTGGATCGCTGAGAATGCGGAAGGCACGAGCCGGAGGGAGGCTGAAAGCCTGATGGCCGCCGCACTGCGCTTCGACGGACGACCTGAATTTGAGGGCATCGGCCAGACATCGCTTTTCAAGATGCTGGCGTTGCCGGAGGGAACGGAGGAGGCGTTCGTCGCCGAGCACGACGTGAAGGCCATGACCACGCGCGAGGTGGCCGAGGCCGTGAAGAAGGCGCGCGCGGAGGCACAGGCCGCCATTGACGAGGCCGAGGCGGCCCGCAGGGCGGCGGAAGCGCGCGCGGAGGAACTGGCCGCACGCCCCCCGGAAATCCCGGAGGAGATCAAGGGGCGGCTGGCTGACCAGAAGGCCGAGATCGAGCGGCTGCGCGAGACGGCGAGCGACGCCGTGGAGGACGCGCGGAAACTGCGCGAGGAAAAGATTCAGCTCGAAAGGGACGCTGAAGAGTGGGAACAGGATTTGGCAGCCCAGCAGGCGGAGCTTGACCGAACCAAGGACGAGCTGAGCGCCATGAAAAGCGCACAGGCGCGGGGCGAAGCGGCACGGCCTTCGAGCGGCGACGTGACCTATGACGCGCTCAACTGCGCCGTGCGCGAGTTCATGGGCGCGGCGGCGAGGGTGCCCTACATGCACACGACCTTCGGCGGCATGGCGCAGGCCGAGAAGCAGCGCTACGCGGTGCTGGTAAACATGATCGAGGACTGGGCGCGCGGCGCGAGGCAGGCGCTCGAAAGCATCACAGTGGAGGAAGTGACCATTGATGAAGGGTGAGCTGGCGAACAGGCCGGAGAACGCCCTCTCCGAGGAGCAGGGACAGGTGATCGCCGCTGTTGTGCAGCAGATCATGGCCCCCGTGATGGAGCAGATCGGCGCGATCCTCAAGACAAACACCGAGGCCGTGCAGCGCATCGCGGCGACCCAGCAGCTCATGAGCGACCGAATCACCGACATCGAGAAGCAAGTGCGGCTTAAAACGCCCATGAGCCGGGCGCAGGAGAAGTGCATCGGCGAGGCGATCCGCGCGAGGGCGCGCGAGCTGCTGGACGCGAAGGGATGCGCGGACGATAAAAAGGCCGTGACAAAACTCGGCGGCATGATCCGAAAAAGCCTGCTCGCCCGCTACGGCGTGGACAGCCTGCGGGAAGCTCCTGCCTACGACTACGGCGTGGCGATGGAGCAGGTTCAGGGCTGGAATAACTTTCTGGCCGTGCGCGATGTGGTGAAGGAGGCGCGCGAGCGCGCGGAGGCGAAAGGCGACGCGGAGGTGCCGACGCGATGAATGAGATATTCGTTGACAATTTCGCGGGCGGCGGCGGGGCGTCTACCGGCATTGAACAGGCCATTGGGCGCAGCGTTGACATCGCCATTAATCACGATCCTGCCGCCATTTCCATGCACAAGGCCAATCACCCGGCGACAAAGCACTACACGGAAGACGTTTGGAAGGTTGATCCAGTTGAGGCGTGTGCCGGGCGGCCCGTGGCGCTGGCATGGTTCTCGCCCGACTGCAAGCACCACTCGAAGGCCAAGGGCGGAAAGCCTGTGAGCCGGAAGATTCGAGGGCTTGCGTGGGTGGCGGTGAAGTGGGCGAAGGCCGTGAAGCCGCGCGTGATCATGCTGGAAAACGTGGAGGAGTTTCAGGACTGGGGACGGCTGGACGAGCACGACCGGCCAGATCCCAAATACAAGGGCGAGACCTTCCGGCGCTTTGTGCGCCAGCTCGAAAAGCAGGGCTACCACGTGGAGTATCGGCTTTTGCGCGCGTGCGACTACGGCGCGCCGACGAAGCGGAAGCGTTTCTTCCTGGTCGCCCGATGTGACGGACGGCCCATCGTGTGGCCTGCGCCGACGCATGGCGACCCGGACGGTCTCGAAGTGGCCGCAGGGCTTTTGAAACCATGGGTTCCCGTGGCAGACGTGCTCGACTTCTCACTCCCCTGCCCATCCATTTTCGCGACGAGCGAGGAAATATACGCGCGGTACGGCATACACGCCGTTCGCCCACTGGCAGAGGCGACTATGAAGCGCATCGCGCGGGGCGTGATGAAATTCGTGATCGAGAATCCGAGGCCCTTCGTTGTGCCGCTTCGGGAGAACGCGGCGATGCCGTATCTCATCCAGTATCACAGCGAGCAGGGGGACGACGTGCGCGGACAGGAGGTCGACAGGCCGCTCATGACGGTGGACGCCAGCAACCGCTATGGGTTGGTGTCGGCGTTTATCAGCAAATATTACAGCACGACGCCCGGCGCGAGCGGCGCGGACGAACCGCTGCCGACCGTGACGGCCATCGACCACAACGCCCTGTGCGCCGTGAGTATCACGCAATTCAACAACAACAGCGTCGGCCAGCCGCCGGACGAGCCGATCAACACCATCACGGCGGGCAACGGCCACTTCGGAGAAGTGCGCGCGTTTCTCGTGAAATACTACAGCGGGAGCGAGAACGCGGCGGGCTGCGACGAACCGATGCCGACAATCACGACCAAGGACAGGATGGGGCTTGTGACCGTTCGGGGAGAGAATTACATGATCGCCGACATCGGCCTTCGGATGCTGACGCCGCGCGAGCTGTTCGACGCGCAAGGCTTCCCAGACGATTACATCATCGACACGGACGCGAACGGCAGGCCATACCCCAAGAGCGAACAGACGGCGCGCTGCGGAAACGCGGTGTGCCCACCGATACCGGCGGCGCTGGTGAGGGCGAATTTGCCGGAATACTGCGGAAAGTGAGACGATGGACATGATTTACAGGCTGCTCAACGCATTGCGGGTTTGGATGGTGACGCGGCGGTTTCCGGCATGGCTGATCCGGCCCATAAGCGCGGCATGCGTATGCGTGTATTACCGCGAGCGGTACGGGAAGAAGGTGCGAGAAACATGACGGAATTTATCATTCGGCTTCTGAAAAAACGGCGGCCCTGCTCGGCATCAACGAGAAGGACATGATAGACGCCGCCAGGACGGCCTTCTGCGCCTTGCAGACGGAGGAGTATCTGCAACGCAATCAGGGAGGCGTGGATACGGAGATCAAGAGGAGGCTTAACGAGCATGACGATATGTGAGCTGGCGCGAGCCGTGCACGAGAACGCCGTGGCGCATGGCTGGTGGGACGAGGAGAGAAGCATTTACGAGATCATCGCGCTGATCCACAGCGAGTGGAGCGAGGCGCTGGAGGAAGCGAGGGCGGGCAGACCGCTGGTGTGGTATGCCTGCAACGTGGAGTATAATCCTTGCATTCCGCGTCTTGACTGCCTAAACGCCGGAAAGGAATCCGAATGTCCGAGCAGAGGCAAGAAGCCGGAGGGCATCGCCGTGGAACTGATCGACGGGTGTATCCGCATACTGGATTTCTTCAGCTATTGTGGCGTCGAAACAGAAGATAAGGACGGAAACCCCGCGACGATGGAAAGCCTCTGTATAGACGTCGCGCTGTTGGACAACGTCGCCGACACCATCGCCCTGCTGCACGCCTGCACATCACAAACTATCCTCGACGAGGAGCATAATCCCTCGTATCTGGTGGACGCCATGAGAATTGCGCTCTCATGGGTGCGCGCGCAGGGCATCGACCCTCTGGCGCTGCTGCTGGAGAAGCACGAATACAACAAATCCCGGCCCTACAAGCACGGGAAGATATTTTGACGAACAGGAGACACCACTATGCCCATTGTCAACTACGTGCGGGAGCACGAGCGGTTCATCGAGTATGCCGCTGATGAACACATTTCGCTCAGCGAACGCTCTGTGTGGTATGCGCTCATGCACATCATGAACCAACGCGCACAAGGCAATGTCTGGCCGGACGAGTTCATCCGCATCAGCAATGACCGATTGCTCTCACTATGCCCGATTCGGTTTGACACAATGGCGGCAGCGAGAAACGGCCTGAAACAACGCGGACTGATCGATTTTCTACCCGGCAAGAAGAACAAGGAATCCCCGGCATACCGGATGATCTATTTCTATCCACAATACATCGCGCCCAGCAGTGAGCAGGATGGTGAGAGTTATCCGAAAATATCGGATAACATCGGGGATAACGTTGGGGATAACATCCGGGGTAACATTGGGGATAACAAAGGGGGCAACATCGGGGACATATATATAAACAAAGACAACAACAGAAACGGTAAACAGAAACAAGAGAACGCAGAAGAAGATAATCCCACCACAAAGGAGGACGCGCGCGCGAAGGTGATAAGGCTCTATCCCAAACGGGAGAGGGTGCTGACGCCGAAGGAGATGGGCTACCTGGACATCGTGAACGTCTGGCTGGACGGCAGCCCACATGTGCGTCAAGTGCTCGGCAAGGACGGCATGGCGATTCTCGGGGCGATGTTGCAAAGCGACAGGTTCCCCATTGATCTTGTCGGTTATGCCGTTGAAAAAACCATCGAGCGCAATGCCAAATACATGTATCCTCTGGATAACCCCATCGGGTACACACAAAAGCTCTTGCAAGACTGGGAGAAAAGAGGCTTTAAGACGCGCGAGGACGTTCAGGAGGCCAAGGATGATTGGGGGCATTTTGCATGAGGGCGGCGGAGTTGAGACAACGCGGCGACATTCATCGCGGCTCGCGGTGCGACAGGATCATGGAGCTCATCGACGAGGGTTGGGAAGACGCCGCCATCGCGAAGAAATACGGCACGGGTTCGGACACCATCGCCGTTTACCGCATGTGGCACGACGACACACTCACCCCGGCAGGCCATGAAGGGCCGATAGAACAGGGACGCAAGGGCGCGCGGGACGGCGCACAGCCCAAATACGAGATCGCCTATGAGCTGCGCGCGAGTGGGCTGCGTTACCGCGAGATCGCCGAGATTTTGGGCAAGAGCATCCACTCCGTGCGAAACATGGTGTCGCGGTATTGCGTGCTGCACGGCCTGCAGGGCGACCCGGCGAAGAAAAACAGGCGCAAGGGAGGCGATGAGCCATGAATCAGGTGCACATCATCGGCAACCTGATCGCAAACCCGGAAAGCCGGATCGTGAACGTGCGAAACGGCATGAACACGGTTTGCAATTTTACCGTGGCCGTGAACCGCTGGGTACACGGCCAGAGAGTGACGGACTATTTCAGGATCACCTTGTGGAACAAGCTGGCCGACAGCGCCATGAAGTTTTTGACAAAAGGGCGGCAGGTGAGCGTGACCGGCCCCGTGACGGCGAGCGCCTACATGGGCAGGGACGACAAGCCGCATTGCAGGATGGAGATTCAGGACGTGCAGGACATCGAATACCTCGGCAGCCGGCCGGACGGCAGCGCCGCGCCGGAGGAAGCATATCCGACGCCGGAGGAATACGCGCCGGTGGATGATCCTGATGCGCCGTGGGGATGAGCGAGAGGAGGTCAACACCATTGAAATGCAGCAGATGCCCCTATCTGCCCGAACGGAGCGAGGCGGGCGATTACCCGGACTGCCCGGCCCCGGAGGAAAAACAGACAGTTTGGAAGGACGGCGAGGACGGATGCACCCTGACGAGGCGACAGCTCGACAAGATGCAGGAGGAATACAGCGAGTATCTGAGCGATATGGGCGACGATATGGGAATCGCCCATGATTTTGAGATCAAGGGCTGGAAGCTGGAAGCCGCCCTTGATGATATGCGCCACATGATCGGGCTGGACATGCTGAAACACAAACCCTACAAGAGACACGGGAAGCTGTTTTACAGGCCATACCGCAATCACTGGGCAGGAGAGAACAAGTATCTGGACTATCTCAGCGGCATTCTCGGCCTATGCGAGAAACAGTGCCCAAAGCTGACGGGCGGGATGCCGTATTACTACCTGACGCGACGGGGACTTGATTTTCTGGGGCGACACATCCATGTGACCATACACGATGAGAGCGATTGAGCGAGAGGAGGTCGACACCACGTGAATAACAGAAACTACGAACAGGAAAGAGCGGACAGGGAGGAAAAGGCGAAAAAGACCAGACAGCAGCTTGAAAAATACACCAAGGACGAATTGCTTTGGATGATCGAGACGACTTGCGTGGTAGATCATTCGGCGAATTTCTGGTTCCTGCAGTTCGCGGTCGAAGTTGATTCAAAGCGCGCAGAGAGCAGACTGGAGGCCGAGGAGAAGGCGGGCGATGAATGGATTCGCCTGATGAAGGAATACGAGGATCTGATGAGGCCCTACGCGGGCATGAAATTCAAGGACATCCCCATGGACGTTCTCAACAAGGCCGCTGTCCTCTCAAAACGGGCGGAGAAGGCGAAGGAGAAATATACCAGCTACTTCGACCAGAAGGGCGGTGAATGAACATGGGAAGCAGGACGAAAATCGACTGGTGCGATGCCACATGGAATCCCGTTACGGGCTGTCTGCATGGGTGCGAATACTGCTATGCGCGGAGGATCGCGAACCGCTTTGGCAGAAACGACGATCAAGAGAACACAAACCATGACCTACAGAAGCCGCTTGTGCGCATCTATCGTGATGATGATGGGGTGCAGCACGTGGGAAGCAAGCTTGCCTATCCATACGGATTCGACCCGACCTTCCACCGCTACAAGCTGGACGAACCCCAGCATTGGAAGAACCCCCGGACGATTTTCGTCTGTTCAATGGCAGACCTGTTCGGCGATTGGGTGCCGGACGAGTGGATCATCAGCATGTTCGATGCGTGCAGGATTGCCAACTGGCACAGATACATTTTTCTGACAAAAAATCCGGGGCGGTATCTCAAACTGGCAGAAAAAGGCATTCTGCCAGACGAAGATAATCTCTGGTTTGGGACTTCCGTTCCGAAGCCGGAAACGCAGTATTTCTTCGCAGACGATCACAACACCTTCACGAGCATCGAGCCGTTACATGGACGGTTTGGAAAATGGGGTTTCAGCTATCCGGGGCATCTGCCGAGATGGATCATCATCGGCGCTGAGACGGGCAACCGAAAGGGAAAGATCATCCCGGAAAAGGCGTGGGTGGATGAAATCGCCCAGCAGGCCAAGGAGAACAACATTCCCGTGTTCATGAAGGAATCCCTGCGCGGGATCATGGGCGGCGACTTCCGACAGGAATTTCCTTGGGAGGTGCAGAGCCGTGAAGGATAAGGCGACGCCGGTATCTCTTGAAATGGCGCTGAAAGAGGTGATGCGCCACATACGCGCCATCGGAAATCTGGAACAGGAGATCGACGAGAGATGGGGCGTGACCATGAAAACGGGATTCATCTACCCGCCCGGTTCGTATCACACCGCGGAAGTCTGGGTGCGGCGCGGACTTGAAGCCATCGAGGAGGCATTGGGGGAAAAGGCAAAGATGAGCGATTACTCACGCTACACGCGGGAGTTGAGGCATTACGGCGTTGTGTTCTCTCAGAGCGCCGACGACAGGACAAAGGTTTTCGTGAAGGCCGGGAAAGAGCCGCCGAAGGTCATGATCGTTGAGGAGGATGAAGCGCGTGAAGAATAAGCCGACGAGCGACGAGCTGATGGCCGCCATCCGCGCGAAGTGCCTCGACTGCTGCGGCGGATCACGCAAGGAAGTGGCCGCCTGCCGGGAGAAATGCGCGCTCAACCCGTGGCGTATGGGCGAGGCGCGGGAAAGACCGAGGCCGATGAAGGGACAGGTGAGCCTGTTCGAGCTGATTGAAAAGGAGAACGCCGTATGACACCGATGAAGGGAATAACCTGTTGCGCCGACTGCGCCTATTACAACATGCGGAAGCACCGCTGCCCACGGGCAAGCGATGAAGGGAAGCCGACCGATCATTTCTATGCGGATTGCCCGCTGCCGGACGTGATTCCACTGAAAGAGCAGGAATTGACAATCCATGAAGGAAGGGAGATATTCAATGCGACATCACTTGTCGACAAGCATTGACGGGCTGCTCGGTCTGAGCGACTATAGCCTGAAAAAGATGCTGCCAAATATCAAAGAGGACGGAAAGCCGGTTAAGACAGTCAGTCAGCTTAAAAAGGGCCTGCTCGCTCTGAAATCAGAAGGCCATAGATTCATTCCGGCGGAAGGCTGCGATAACTTCGACCCCGTAAAGGGGTGTTTGGGGCACGAGACAGACGCGCAGAGGGAGGCAGAGCCATGGCAAAAGTGAAGCCCATCACCATCAAGATAGCGCCCCACGAGGTTGATTTTTTCGGCGCGGTGCTCGAATGCGCCGTGCGTTACTGCCTCGGGCGGGCAACGTATATGCCGGGGCTTGTGACGGACTGGATCATGGAGCACTGTAAAGGGCTGCTGACGGCGAAGACGCTGACCGTGATGAAGCGCGACATAGACGAGGCGGAGAGCCGGAACGGGCTGGGCATGGACTGCGACGTGAGGACGTGGAAGCGGTTCAGGGCGTGGCTGGAGGAGGCGGAAGAGCAGGAATGAAAATCAGAGTGACACTTATGACGGAAAATGATACTCCAGCATGGAAGGCGGGCCTCACTAAAGAGGAGATTGAGACAGCTGCCAAGCGGACATGGGATTTATTCGCGGCGGTTTTACTAGCGAACGCGAAAAGTAAATCTGAAAGACTGACCGTTGAATCCGTTGAGTTAATCGACGACGAACGCACTTGCGCCACATGCCGCCATGACCTCGGTGGCGGACAATGCACGCGGAGTTTGGAACGGGAGTGCCGAGACGGCGGCTTCGAGGCATGGGAGGCGAAAGACGATGCGAAACAGGAAAAGGATTGACGGATGGACGATTGCGTTTTTCATCTTCGCGGGCATTGCGATCCTGTACGCGATCATATTCACCGTGTCGCTGTGGACATCGGACTTGCCGCTGTGGATGAAATTCTTTTTGATGGACAGGATGTGAGGCAAAGAGATATGATAAAGGAAACGAGGACATATTTCTGCGACGCCTGCGGAAAAGAGATCAAGGGCTATTTGTCGAGTATCAACGTCATTGAATTTGATTCAGACGGATTCCCTGAGAGCGTCGGATATGACTTCTGCAAGGACTGCACGATATCATTTGCCGAATGGAAACGCACTCGGCGGAAGGAAAAGGGGCAAACATGTGGCGAATAGCATATTTCTTTCAGAACTGGCTTCCTGATTTCTGGCAATTCCTGCGGCATATTCCAGGATATTACCGGCTGGAAACAAAGCAGCAGGGCTACGAGCCGGAAGCATATCACTTTATCATCCAGCAGTATGAGGAAGTGTTGATGCACATAACGGGCGGGCGTATGAGCAAGCCCACATATTACGCGCGGGAAATCATCGCCCTGTCGGAGGATCACTGGTGCGACGGATGCGAATACAGGGAGCGCTATGAAAAGAAGGATGGGCAGGATGATTGAGGTGTTGGAGTTCGTCTTTCAGGATTTCTGGCATTTTGCGGGAACGGTGATCCTGCTGATGGCGATCTGCCCGTGGAACAAAGTGCGCATAGGGACAAAGGACTGAATAAATGCGCGAGCGCTCGCGCATTTGACGGAGGGACATATGGACGAGACGAGGGGAACGCGCGAGCCAGTGCCCATCAGGAACAGGGATATTCCCATACTCACGCGGGTGCTGTATACCATGCAGGACGTGAGGAGCACCGAGCGAAAGAGGCAATGGCAGCAGGATCGGCTTTGGGCCATGACGCAAAAGCTCACAGGAATGCCGGGCGGACGCGGGAAACCAGACGGGCTTGACGCGCAATTCGCCGCGATCAGCGAGATTGAGGAGCGATACGCGAAGGAATGCGCCGAGTACATAAAGGAGCTTAGCGAAGCGGAGGCCATTCTGAACGCCATTTCAAGCCGGACGATGCGCGCCTTCGTTGTGATGAGATACGTTCTCGACATGGGCCGGAAGGAGATCATGGCGCAGCTGAATCTAAAGCGATGGAAATACGACGATATGTGTTTGCGCATCGAGCAGGCCCAAGATATGGCACATGTCGACTGGCCTGAGCGCTACATGTTGGCAGATGATATGTGAATTATTTGTTAAATAATTCCGAGACCAGCCAAAATAACCGCCATCCGTGTTATAATGCTAACATCGCGAGAGGTGGAAAGCGGCCAACGATTGTTGGCCGCTTTTCTTTTGCAGGAAAGGAGGCGGCGGAATGCGCAGTTTTATCAATGGGAAAGGCGTGTTTCTGACCGTTGACACGAGCGACGCCCAGAAGCGGATCAATGATTTGCGCGGCATACTGACGCGCGAGCAGTTTGAGAAGCTGATGTACCGCACGTTCCGAGAAGTGGCTAACAGGAGCAAAACGCCAATCGCAAGGGCGACCGTGCAGGACTACGCCGTTAAGCAAAAATGGGTTCGGGATCATATCAACGGATACAGCCTTCAATTCGGCAGCACATATCCCGTTACATGCACCATTCCCCTGAGCAGCCACAAGGGCGTCATTGGCAGCCGGAAGGACACCACATTCGCGCTCAGAGGTGCGAAAACAAAAAAAAACAGCAGGGTATACGCCGCGATTGTGAAAGGACACATAAGCCAGTTGCCCAGAGTGATGAAAAATCAGGGCGGCAACGCCCCGTTCGTCGGCGGCGGTGGAAGGATAAACGGCCTTGTGGTCACGCGCCGCACAAAGGAGAGGTACCCGGTTGTGCGTGTTGTCGGTCTGGGCGTGCCTCAGATGCCATTGAACAGATCGGAGGAAAAGGTTCAGAACGCGATTCGGGACTTGCTCGAAAAGCGGCTTGAACATAATTTTGATCATCTGATGGATAACGGATGGAAATAATAACATGGGCATTGCGCTGACGAAAAAGGAACTCGCGAGCATCGCGGGCTACACCTATCAACGGCTGCACACCATTGACATGGCGCTGCCTGAAAAAGAAAAGCTATTCGTCAAGAGCGAGGCGAACGACAAAAAGTTCGACCTCGCTATTTTTGTGCAAAGATGGGTGGCCTACAACAAGCAGGCGGCAGAGGAGGAGAGCGAGGAGCTTTCCACCATCAAGGCCAGACACGAAGCCGTGAAGATGCAAAAAACCCAAATTGAGGTTGACAGGCTGCGGGGCGAGTATGTGTCCATCGACGAGCTTGCGCCGGTTTGGAGCCAGATCGCCGCGACCGTGGCTGACCGCTTCAACAACATGGCGATGAAGCTCGCGCCTTCACTCGTGATGATCGCTGACGCGGAGATCATTGAGGCGGCGATAGAGCGCGAAGTGCGCGACGCCCTGAACCTGCTCTCCTCCATGCCGATGCCGGAAGCGGAGAAAACGGCGGGAGATTCGGAGGAAGCGGACGGATGACCATTCAAGAGCTGGGCCGCATGACGATGAGCATGTTTAAGCCGGTAAGCGACATGACCGTTTCGGAGTGGGCGGACAAATACAGACGCCTCGCCGGAAGCGGTTCGAGCGAACAGGGCAAATGGCACACAGACCGCGCGCCCTATCAGCGCGAGATCATGGATTCATTTTCCCAGCGTGGGGTGCATGACGTTACCTGCATGATGGCTGCGCAGACAGGCAAAACCGTGATGTTCTCTAACATGCTGGGCTACGTGATCTGCGTGAGACCGGGGCCGTGCCTGCTGGTTATGCCAGCCGAGGACGACGTGGACAATTACTCGAAAGAGCGACTGGCCCCGGACATCGAGGCCACGCCCGCCCTTCGGGAAAGAGTGTTCAGCGGCAACGAGAGCACGATCCGCATGAAAAGATTCCCTGGCGGCTTTATCAGCATGACCGGCGCGATCAGTCCGGGCGGCCTGAAAAGCCGTCCCATACGAAACCTTTTCATGGACGAGGTGGACGGCTATCCCGCATCGGCAGGCGTTGAAGGTGATCCTGTGCTGCTGGCAAAGAAGCGTACACAGACCTTCGGCAGCACGGCAAAGCGAATGTGCATGAGCACGCCGACACTCAAAACGACGAGCCGGATTTACCGCGAGTTTCTGCACGGCACGCAGGAGGAGTGGGAGATCACCTGCAAGCACTGCGGCGAGCACTCCCCTATTCTGTTTGAGGACATCCGCTTTGAGAAGATCGAGACCATCGTCAGCGAGGGCCAGACGGAATACGACGTGACGAGCGCCAAATGGCGCTGCCCGAAGTGCGGCGGCATGATGGAGGAATGGGAGGTGAAACGCGCCCCGGCGAAGTGGGTAGCCCACAACCCGGACGCGCTGAAACGGGGACATCGCTCCTTCCACATCAACGCCTTTGCCTCGCCATGGGCGGACTGGAAGGCGGAGTGCAAGAAGTTTCTGGACGCCAAGGACGACCCGGAAATGCTGAAAACCTTTTACAATCTGGAACTGGGGCTGCCGTTTGAGCGGAAGGAAACCTCGGCAATACCGGATCAGCTCTTTTTACGCCGGGAGCACTATAACGCGGAGGTGCCGAACGGCGTGCTGGTTATTACGATCGGCATTGATACGCAGGACAACCGCCTTGAATACGAGGTTAAGGGCTGGGGCCGCGACGAAGAAAGCTGGGGAATCCAGTACGGCGTGATACCGGGACGAGCTGACGAGGAATCGACATGGGAGATGGTTGACGAGCTGCTTGACCGGGACTGGCGCATGGAAAACGGAAAGACGATGAGGGCCGCCGTGACGTTCATGGACGCGGGCGGCCATTTCTTCGACGCTGTTGTTGAACACTGCAACCAGCGGCGCACAAAGCGCATATATCCCATTCGCGGCGACAACAAGGACAGCGGCCCCCTCGTGCATCACACAAAGAGCACGAAGAAGGGACTTAATCTTTTTATCCTGAATGTGTTCGTGGGCAAGCGGGCGGTGCTCTACAACGCGGGCATCACGACGCCGGGGAAGCGATACATGCACTTCCCGGACGACGAGGAGAAGGGCTACGACGAGAATTATTTTCGGGGGCTCATATCCGAGCAGGTGAGGCCGGTGAAAAAGAGGGGCGCTTACGTTGAGGAATGGACGAAAATATATGAGCGCAACGAGCCTCTGGATATCAACAACTACGCGAGATGCGCCTTTAAGGGATTCAAAATTGACCTGAACGCCTTCGAGAGGCGGCTTTATGGCGAAACGAAAGTTATTCCGGCTGACACGAGCGGAAGGCCTCAAAAGCCCAAGGGGCTGATTTCGGGCGGTGTCAAGATTTAGGGAGGTGACACAATGGCGTACAAAAACGGGACGTACTACAACGCAGCCTATAGCTATGATGAAGCCAAGCTGTACCTGACGCAGTACAAAGAGGCGTTGACGGCGCTCGTGGACGGGCAGGCGAAGCGTGACGCTGCTGGATTTGGACGACATTGAGCGAATGATAGACAAATTCGCGGCCATCTGCGAGAAATACGAGACCAACACACGACCGCCGCGCAGCGTGGCGGTCGTGTTCAGGGATACGTAAGGGGTGACGAATTATGAGCGATGCAAAAGGGAATCGCCCCGAGAGTATGAACCTGCGGGAGCGCGTGACAAGCCTGTTCAGGCCTGAGAAGGGCATGAGCATGTACCGTGAGCGGCTGGCGGAAGAGAAGCGGGAACAGATGCGCGCGATTGCCGAGGCGGCAAAAACCGCCAGCGCCAGCGGTTATTTTTACAACGGCGCGAGCAAGACGAAAAACAGCCTGATCGGCTGGATCACAGGCGGCGGCAGCGCGGAGGATGACATCGACCTGCAGGGCAGTGTTCTGCGCATTAGGAGCCGAGACCTGTACACGGGCGGCGGGCTGGGGCGCGGCGCGCCCTCTACGATGGTGACGAACGTCGTCGGTTGGGGAATACGGCCCAGACCAAAGATTGACAAAGCGCTCCTGGGCATGAGCGACGAAGCCGCAGAGGAATGGCAGAAAAACACCCTGCGCGAATTTGAGATGTGGGCGAAGACGCCCATGTGCGACGCGGCGCGGCAAAACACATTTTGGGAGCTGCAGGAGCTGGCTTTCAGAAGTGAGCTGATGAGCGGCGATGTGTTCGCCCTGTTCGGCCAGAAGCCGAACGCCCGAAACCCCTATCAGCTCGTTATCCGGCTGATCGAAGCCGACAGAGTTTCGACGCCAGAGAGCACCGGCGAGAGCGAGGCCCAGAACACCGACGGCGGCGGGCGCATCGTTGACGGCGTTGAGATCAACAAGAACGGCGAGGTTGTGAAATACCACATTGCGACCTATCACCCGTTGCAGGACGAGACGCCGGAAGAAATCACGTGGGAGCACATCGACGCCTACGGCAAAGATACGGGACTGCCGAACGTGCTCCACCTCATGACGGTTGAGCGGCCCGAACAGCACAGAGGCATTCCATTCGTGAGCGCGATGATCGTTCAGGTGAAGCAGCTCGACCGATATCTGGACGCGGAGCTGGCCGCCTCCATCGTGGCGGCCATGCTGACGGTGTTCATCACGAACGACGGTTCGGACGACGACGGATACGACAGCATCAACGACAGCATACCGGAAGACGAAAAGGTTACGGACAGCAGCATGAAGGTGGAGCTGGGACACGGCAATATTTACGAGATGCCGCCCGGCAAACACATTGAGAAGGTGGGCGACAACAGAGCGCCGACGGCCTTCGACAGCTTTGTGCAGCAAGTGATCACCATGATCGGCAGCAGCATGGAGATTCCCTATGAGGTGCTGATGCACCGCTACGACCGCAATTATACCGCGAGCCGGAGCGCGATCCTCGACTTCTGGAAGGTTGTGAGGCGCTACAGACAGCACTTTATCGAACAATTCAATCAGCCCATTTATGAACAGTGGCTCGCGGAAGCCGTGGCGCTGGGGCGCGTGGAGGCCCCCGGCTTTTTTGACGACCCTGCCGTGCGCGACGCATGGTGCGGCTGCCAGTGGATCGGCACGAGCCAGGGCCATGTGCAGCCGGTACAGGAAGCGCAGGCCGCTCAGATTCGTATGGATACCGGCATTTCGACCGGCGAACAGGAGGCCATGGAATACAACGGCGGCGACTACATGGAGAACCTTGCGCAGCGCGGGCGCGAGATCGCGGCGCAGAACGCGGCCATGCCGACCATAAAGGAGGACGGAAACAATGCCAAAACCGAATAAACGCTTTGCCCTGCATACCGAAGTTGTGGCGCTGGCGGAGCGCCGGGGCGAGGTACGGATCACATCGGACATTTCGAGCTGGAAATGGGACGAGGACACCGTGACCGGCAACGACTTCCACCGCAAACTCGAAGCGCTGGGGGACGTTGACGAGATCACCGTGAGGATCAACAGTCCGGGCGGCAGCCCAACGGAGGCCATCGCCATCCGAAGCGAGCTGATGCGGCACAAGGCCGTGAAGGTCATTGAGATCGAGGGGCTTTGCGCCAGCGCCGCGACGCTGATCGCCTGCCTGCCGGGCGCGAAAGTGCGCATGGCGCAGGGCAGCGAATACATGATCCACCAATGCAGCACAGGCGCGTGGGGGCACGCCGACGATCTCATGGCTGCATACAACAGCGCAATGGCGACCGACAAGAACATGGCCGACATCTATGCCGAGCGGACGGGCAAGAGCGCGGATGAATGCCTTGACCTGATGAGAAAGGTGACGTGGCTCAGGCCGGACGAGGCCGTGGAGGCCGGATTCGCCGACGAGACCGTTGCGCCCGGCGAAGAAGAATTTGAGATGGCGGCCTGCGCGGTGGACGCAGAAGCCTTCGAGCTGATGAAGGAGAGCTACGCGCACGCGGTTGAGAACGTTATCGCGCTGCCCGCCAAACAAGTCAGTAACGAGCAATCGGCAGTTGCCGCCGAACACTCGACTGAAAATAACAACGAAGGAGTGAATGACATGGACGAACTCAAAAACGCAACTGCCGAGCAGCTTCAGGCCGAGAACCCCGCGCTTGCGCAGAGCATCACCGAGCAGGCGGTCAAGGCCGAGCGCGAGCGCATGCAGCGCATCGACCGAGTGACCCCCAAGGGCGCGAAGTTTGCCAAGATGGCCGAGGAGGCCAAGGCGAACGGAACCAGCGTTGAGGACTATCTGGCTCAGGTGATCGAGGCTCAGGACAAAGAGGGCAAGGATTACCTCGAAGCCCGCCAGAAAGAGACCGCGCCCGCCAACAAGGTCGGCGGCGGCGACAGCGGCGACAACGACGACAAGGACGGAACCGACCAGAGCGACAAAACGGCGAAGGAACTGGCCGATCTTGCCAATGGCATGAGAGCGACCACGACCGTGCTTGCCTAAAGGACAGGAGGGATAACGGTGGAAAATCTGTTTCAGACCTACGAGCCGATTGAGCCCAGCTATCTGCTGGCGGACAATGAGTATACCGACCAGATCGCGGTGTCTGTCGAACCGGGACACGGCGTGATCCCGGCTGGCGCGGTGCTGTACCGCAAGGCCAGCTCCGACCTCTACGCCCCCGCCGCCGCCGCGAACATCATTGCGGCGAATGATCTTGTGGTGCTGGCTGCCGACTGCGACACGACCACGAGCACCACGCGCGCCATGCCCGCCAAGGTGTACACGAACGCCCACTTCATCGAGGGCTATGTGCTGGTCTTCGACGGCAGCAGCGAATACGGCCCCGTGACGCAGGCTCAGGCGGCGATCCTGCGCGGCCAGAACATCGAGCTTCGCCCGATGTATGACCGCAGCGCCGACAGCGTGACGCCGAGCGATAACACGGGCACCGTGAGCGTGACTGTGACCAACGACGGCCACGGCACCGGCGCGGCCAGCCCGGCCAGCGGCACCTATGGAACCGAAGTGACCCTGACCGCCACCCCGGCCAGCAATTACGAGCTGGATTACTGGGAGGTTGTGAGCGGCGGTGTGACCGTTGAGAACAACAAGTTCTCCATCGGTGATAGCGCCGTGACTGTGAAGGCCCACTTCAAGGCGACGACCTGATGAAAGGATGATGGAAAATGCCGAGCCATGACCTGTATACTACCATGACCATGCTCAAAGCCGTGGAACAGATGAATCGCGAATACCGCTTCCTGAGCGACACCTTTGTCGCGGACGGCACTGTTTCGCAGGATGAGCACCCCTTCTACGACTACCGCAAGGGCAACAAGCGCGGCCTCGCGCCCTTCGTTGTGCCCGGCACGGGCGGCGTGACGATGAACCGGCAGGGCTACGAGATGCGCCAGATTCGCTTTACGACGCTGGAACCGCAGTACGTCGTGAACGAGAGTGATCTCGACAACCGCCTGTTCGGCGAAAACGTGATCGGCGGCGACACGCAGGAGCAGCGCGCCAAGAAGCTGCTCGCGCAGGACCTCAAAAACCTGCGCAGCGACCTGCAGAACACCCGCGACTGGATGGCGCGCGAAGTGCTGCTGAAAGGCAAGCTCGAAATCCAGCGCCACACCCGCGCGGGCATGGAGAAAGCCCCCACAATGGTGGCCGACTTCGGCTTCGACAACTTCTACATTCCGGCGACCAAGTGGAATCAGGCCGGTGCGAAGATCAACTACGACATGGAGAAGGTCTTCGATCTGGTCTATGACCAGATGGGCGTGATCGACATCCTCGTGATGGGCGCGGGCGTGTTCGAGGCCATGATGGAGAACAGCCAGTTCTGCAAGACCCTCGACATGGACAAGGTGTACATGGGCGAGATCGCGACCAAGTACGCCGGAAGCGGCGTGCGCTATCGCGGCACGAACAGCGACGGCGTGAAGATGGTGAGCTATAGCGGCCATGTGCCCACCTATAACGGCGAAGAACCCGGCATTCCCAACGGCTGGATTCTGGCCGGCAGCAGCCAGATCAAGCCCCTCTCCTTCATGCACGGCCCGATCAACAAGTGGTCTGGCATGGATGAGAACGCCGAGCGCAAGACCTACATCAAGAAAGAGGTGCCCTTCCGCGTGGGCGGCAGCCACAGCGATTCCATCGCTACGCAGATGATTTCCCGCCCGACCGTCATCCCTGAAAATGTCGGCGCGTGGGCCGTGATGAAGGTGCTCTGATAGACTGAAAAGCGCGAGCGCTCGCGCATTTGAGCGCCCGCGCTTTTTCTGCAATGGAGGAATAGACAATGCAGTATTACGCGAAGGTGAATACCGCAGACCCGCGCATCGGCTTCGTGTCCGTGGGCGAAATGCTGACGGAAGAGCAGGTCAGCACTCTGGGGAAAGAAAAGCTGGACGAGCTGACGGCGCGCGGCGTGCTGGCGGCCTGCGCCGCCTCGCCGAAGGCCGCCCCTTCCCCCGCCCCGGCGGGCGGCGCGGAGGTGACGCCGGACGAGACGCCTGCCGAGACACCCGAGGAGACGCCGGACGAGACGCCGGAGGATGACGATGAGCTGCCCGAACTCGAATTGGGCGACGACATCGTGAACGACCAGCCGGAGGAAAAGCCCAATAAGGGCAAAGGGAGGAAAGCATGAAGATCAAGATCATCAAGACCGGGGAGACCATTGAGCGCGAGAGCGGCTACGCCCTGCGCCTGATCGAGCAGGGCAAGGCCGTTCCTGCCCCCGCCGAGGGCGAAGCGAAGGAGAAGGCAGGCAAGACGGGCGGCGCGAAGTAATGGCGCTCAAGGACAGGATTCAGAGAGACAACACAAAGGTTTTCATGAATACCGACCATTTCGCGGATACGCATACGTGGAACGGCGTCGCGTTTACCTGCGTTATGGACGACACGGAAGCCTTGAAGCGCAAAAACAACAATGTGAATGATATCAGTTGGGATTCTGACATGGTGGACAAGGTTCTTTTTGTGCCAGAAGAGAGCTTACCAGCGCGGGCGCAGCCCAATGAGCAGGTGATCTTCGACGGCGTGCTGATGAAGGTTCTCAATGTGATCGACGCCATCAACATGAAGGAGATTCACCTGACCACGCGCTGGGCAAAGGGAGTGATGGAGTGAGGACATGGGAGCGCCTTTGGAAGACGAAACGCTTTTTCGAGGAAGAGCTTTGTAAGGGACGCGAGTTCAAAGCACCAGTCCCCGCCACCGGTGCAAACGCGCAATATGGCCCGCACATCACCGACTTCACGATGGCGGAGCCGAGGGTTTTTCTGGCGTGGCAACCGGCGCGCCCCAACGAGCCGGGCAAAGTTGACCCGAAAGACCCTATCAGCGTAGCCCCAAGCATCACCATCATGCCCAATGCCGCCGTCGCGCGCTACGCGCCGGAGCATCGCTTCGACCGATACCAAAATGTGCACAGGCCGCAGGACATGGGTCAAAGCCTGAGCCTGCAAATCCTGTTCACAATCTATGAACCCGGCGTGAGGCTGCCAGGATTCGCGGACGGCTTTGACGCCGGACAACCAGACATGAGCCTTCTCAAGGACGGCACGGAGCCGGGGCTTCAAACGCTGGTGAACTGGATGGACGACGGTATGGAGCTGCTTCTGCGGGAGAAGACGGTGCCTCACACTGATCTGATACTCGAAGACGACAACTTTTTGTATTCTCTGTATACAGACCAGACGTTTATTCAGGACAGGCGTCCGCTCTATCAGGGGTTTTTGTTCGTGGAGTTCAAGTGTCATGCGGACACGGGCAGCGACCACGGCAAGAGATCAAGGATTGACCGCCTTCTGGATGAAGGCGAATTTTGAACAACGGGAGGTAATTGACTATGGCTGAATATCCGGGCTTCAAGCACGGCACGCTCGGCGAGATCGACACGACGGGCGCTGTTCCTGCGAACAGGGGCCGCAGCAAAATGGGGTATGTTTACTTCGGCACCGCGCCCGTGCATCTGGTTGAGGACGGCACAAAGAATGTGAACAAGCCCATTGTGTGCAACAACATGAGCGACGCGCGCAAATATCTGGGCTACAGCGACAACTGGGCGGACTACACGCTCTGCGAGGCGATGTATATGCACTTTGAGCGCAAGGGCATCGGCCCCGTGATCTTCATCAATGTGCTAGACCCCGCGACGCACACCGCCAGCACCGGCGGCAGCGCCACGCTGACGCCCAGCAATGGGCGTGTGACCATCGTAAACGCTGAGGAGGCCGTGCTCGACAGCCTGAAGGTTGTGAGCGATGGCACCACGCTCGTGAAGGGCACGCACTACACAGCGAGCTATGACTTCACGAAGAAGGTTATTAACATCGTTGAGAAGACCAGCGGATCGCTGGGCACGACCGCGCTCTCCATCACGTGGACGAAGGTTGACCCGAGCGCCGTGACCGAGGCCAATGTGATCGGCACCACCGACGGCTACGGCCTGAACACCGGCATCTACGCCGTGAAGAACGTGTACACCACGACGGGCTACATCCCGGCTTTCATGGCCGCGCCGGGATTCTCCTCGATCCCGAATATCCACAATGTGATGTATCTCAACAGCCAGAAGATCAACGGCCACTGGAACGCGAAGCTGTTTGTTGACATGCCCATTCTGGACACGCAGGGCAATCCCATCACGCTGGCGACCGCGCCCACGTGGAAGGAGAGCAATGGCTACAACCACGACAACGAGAAGGTGTACTTCCCCATCACAAAGGGCACGGATGGGCGCACGTATCACATCTCGTGTCTGGCGATGGCGAACCATCAGGAGCTCTTCATCCAGAATGGCGGCATCCCCTACATGAGCGATTCCAACACTGAGTGCCCGATCATCGAGAACCTGTATTTCGGCGAGGGCATGACGAACCGCGTTTACGACGACGAGATCATCAACCGCTGCCTCAACGCCAACGGCATCAACAGCGCGGCCTACGTGGGCGGCAGATGGGTGATCTGGGGCATGTTCGCGGGAAGCTACAATCAGGACAACGCGGACAACGTGAACGTGAACGACACGGCGCTCACGATGATGTACTACGTGACCAACGACTTCCAGCATCGGCGCAATATTGACATCGACAAGCCCATGCCGATGAACGAGGTTAAATCCATCGTGGCCGAGGAACAGGCGCGCATTGACGCACTGCTGGGCATCGGCGCGCTGATCTACGGCAAGGTGGTGCTGGACGCCAGCGCGCAGGCGCGGAGCGACGTGTACTTCGGCGATTTCAGGATTCTTTTCAAGCTGACGACCACGCCGCTTGCCAAGAGCCTGACCGCCATCGCCTATTACACCGCCGAAGGTTTTGTGGCCTATATCGACGCCATGACCGAGGCGGCTTAAGAGAGGAGAAAGAGATATGGTCACGAATGTTCGCTGCAATGTTGAGGACTACAGAGTTCATGACAACGGCCTGAATTGCGAGGACGTTACCTCCTTCACGCCGCCGACGATCGAGCATCCCACTACGCAGATGAAGACCAACGGCGTTATCATGGATATCGACGTTCCCAACAAGTTTCACTTTAACGCGATGGAGTTCGAGATTTCCCACAACAACGGCACGAACTGCAATCGCCTGAGAGACCCCGGCAAGCACCAGATCGAGACGCGCATCGCGCGGCAGAAATACGTGACGACCCAGGGCGAGACTGAACTTGAGCTGATCAAGGTTCGTGCGCTGGGCCTGCACAAGAGCACCGCGCCGGGCAGCATCGAGACCGGCAATCCCTACGGCAGCACGGAAAAATACTCCGTGATCCGCTATGAGGAGGAGATCGACGGCGAGATCATCACCCTGATCGACAGCACGGCGGGCATCATCCGCTTCAACGGCGTTGAATACACGGACGAGTTGTCGAGCCTGCTCGATTGACGGAACACCACGGCGGCAGGCCCCCTATCGGGGCCTGCCGCATCTATGACAGGAGGGCAATATGGGAGAAGCCATCGAGAAAAAAACCGCTATGCTGCTGGATGAGCAGGACGAGGAACAGGACGAGGCGCTGGATGAGACGGAAGGCAAGCCCGAGGAGCCCATCACCGACCCCGGCGAGCTGCTGCGCAAGCTGTGCAAGGGGACACTGAAACTGATGTTTCCGTTCAGGGCGCACGGTCAGGACGTGGAGGAGATCGGCTATGATTTCTGCGAGCTGACGGGCGCTGAAATGATCGAGGCGCTGGACGGCGCGAACGTGAGCGCAAACAATATCTTCGTTATGACGAACACGCAGGCGCTCGCCTTGTTCGCGGCGACGGCACAGAAATGCGCCCCGATGATCGAGGATGGCAGCATGAGATCGAAGCTGTTTGACGCGAAGGACATCAAGAAGCGCCTGAGCGCTGTTGATTCCGTGAAGGCAATCCAGCTCGCAAAGCTTTTTTACAATGCGTCTGGCCAGACGGGGAGCAGGAATATCTCGAAATCCTGATAGGCGCAGCAAACAACAGCAATACCGCAGTGGACACATATCTCGATATGCCTGTCATGCGGTTTTTCAAAATCTGGCAAGCCATCCGCGCGACGGTCGAGCGGAAGGCACAGCTCATTGAGGAGCGGAGGCAGAACGCGCAGAAAGCCAGACCGCCCAAAGCGACAAAACGGCGCAGGAGGTAATACGCAATGGCGGATGTTCAGCGGGACGTTACGCTGTTTTACAAAGGCGAGGATATTACGGACAGCGTGGACATCATCGAGTGCGTGTGCCGGGACGTGAGCGGCGGCGAAAGCGATTGCCTCAATCTCAAAGTGGATCACGCGGACAGGTGGTTCAGATGGGGAACGCAGAAGAACGACACGATTCGCGTGACACGAAGCGGCTATGACACAAAGACGCTTTACCTGAACACGATCATACCCGAAGACGGCGCATACAGGATTTACGCCACGGGCGCGAAGAGCGTTCCATTTCCCGCCCGCTGGCAATCCTTCGAGAAGAAAACACTTTCCGCCATCATGAGCCTGTGCGCGGGCGAATGCGGCATGGGCGCGCGCCAATTCGGCGTGAGCGGCGGCATCATGTATGATTACCTTTTGCGCGACAACATGAGCGCCCCGGCGTTTCTGGAGCAGCTTTTGAGCCGGGAAGGCGCTGCGCTGAAATCGCTGGACGGAAGCTATACCGCCATCGGCATTCCTTACGCGCAGAGCATCGCGCCGAAGCACGTGATGGAGCTGGAAGACGATCAGATGGACAGCGAATACATAGACCGGCGAGATTTATCGTGGTCGAGCGTGCAGATCAGGACGATGTTTGGAAGCGGCACAGCGCGGGACAGCAGCGCGAGCGGACAAGGCAAGGTGATAACCAATATCACCGTGGACAACGACGCGCAGGCCTACCGCTGGGCCAAAGGCATCCTGCTGACGCACAATCGGCAGAGCGAGATTCTCAATATTGAGATGGACTTCAATCCGGGATACACCGCCATGGTGCGCGTTGACGTTAAGAGCAGAACCGACGCGAACGGGCGGTGGATCGTTGATACCGTTGAGCAGAATCTTTTGGACGGACGCACGAAGGCGAGAATGTTGAGATGCGTTGACACCATTTCGTGAGGCGGCATTATGGACAGGAGCACAAGCACCGGCGTTGTCGGCATTGAGCGCGGCGAGATCGTGGAGAAAAAGGCCGACGCGCAGGCGGGCTATATATACAAGGTCAGGAGCATCACACGGGACGGCATTACCTCCCGCTGGATGGAAGCGGTAAACGCGGGCGTGAACGAGTACAAAGGCGAACCGCCCGTGCGCAACAAATATCAATACAGCATTGGCGATGAAGTGAACTACTTCATGTTTGACGACGGGCGCGGCATGATCGTGGGGAAAGCGCGCCGCGATCTGGAATAAGGCGGTGAGGATATGGCAGGACAGAAGATGCTTGAAGCGGCCATAAGGCTGGTTGGCGTTGTTGACAATTCATTCGGCCAGATCGGTTCAAAGCTCATTGAACTGAGCGCGCAGATAGACGAGATCAGCCAGAAGCTCATCGACTTCGGCAAGGAAAGCCTGAACGTCTATAAGGACTACGAATACAACATGAAAGAGCTTGAAAGCGTGTGGGGCACGAACGGCACCTTTCAGGCGGGAAGCACGGCGCTGCGAAGCGCCATGAACGACATGAACATGGCGGCGGCCAACTGGGCGCACACCTCAATATTCCACACAAACGACGTGAGCAACGCCATGGTTGAGGCCGCCCACGCGGGCTGGGACTACAACCAGATGCTCGAAGGCATGCCTGCCGCCATGGCAATGGCGCAGGCGGGCAGCATGGATTTGAGCACGGCCATGAATTACGTGCTGAAAGCCCAGAAGGATTTCGGATGGGAATTTGACGACATCGGCACGCGGATGGACGAGTGGATATACGCGGCGAACAGAAGCGCGGGCACCGCCGAAGAATTTGGCGACACATTCCTGAAAATGGGCTCGACGGTTCGCTTCGCGCTGAACACCGAGGAGCTGCTGGCGCTCACGAAGGTTATGCACGACATGGGCACGACGGGCAGTCAGGCCGGTACACTGATCAAAACCTCGCTCATGAAGATGTACGCGCCGAGCGGCAAGGCGAGCAAAGTGCTCGAAGCGCTGGGCGTTTCCGCAGAGGAGATCAAAGAGGCCGGGATCATGGATGACCGGGGCCTGCTGGAAGCGCTGGGCACGCTGGAGGAGTTCGGGTTCAGCGCTTTCGACGAGGCGGGACAGGCCAAACCCGTTTTGCAGGCGTATTCGGAGCTGGGAGAGGCGCTTATCGCCATCAGCGGCTACACCCAGCGAGCGGACGAGACGCAGGAACAGTTCTACGAGCGCGTTCTGAAAAATCAAAAAGTGATGGGCGTCATGAGCGAGGTGTTCGGCATCCGCGGCATTCAGGGCTCGATGAATATTCTGATGAGCCTGAACGACGCGATGGCGATGTATAACGACCTGACGAACGACGCGGCGGACGGGACGACGGAATACGTGCGCTCAATGATGAACAATACGCTTTACGGCTCTACCGAACTGCTGCAAAGCAAGGTTGAGGATTTGCAAAGGCTCGTTGGCGAGAAGCTCGCGCCGGACGTTGAAAACATTCAGGGCTATATCGGCAACATCATCGACGACATCACCGGCATGGACGACACGAAGCTGGGCGCATGGGCCGACGCCTTGAAGGTTGTGGCGGCCGCGGGGCCGGGCCTGTATATCACAGGCCGGGCGTTCAGGTTCATCGGGAATCTGCTGACGCCCACAGGTATCGTAGGCATGGGCGCAATCACGCTCGCCGCAATCGCCTCAGCCGTGAACGAGATTCAGGAGGCGGATTTCAAGGACAAATTCGGCGATATGAATCTGGACACGGCCACGCTGAACGAATACATCAAGACGCTGGGCGACGATTTCAATACGGCCTATGAGAAGGTCAACTCCTTTCAGGAAGCCCTCGGGCAGTCGGTCGAGAATTACAAGACCGCCAGCAGCACCTTTTCGAGCGATCTGCTTTCCGCCGTTCTGACAAAGACGGAGCTCTCGCCGGACGACATCGCAAAGTTTGAGAGCATGGGCACCCAAATCTACACGACGGTGCTTGAAAGCATCAACGCCTCATCCAACGCGGCGGCGGCGTTCTGGAGCGCGCTCTATGGCGGGGACGAGGTGAGCGTGAATGACCCGAGGTTCAAAGAGATCACCGACCTGCTGATTGAGGGCAGGGATTCATTGACCGCTCAGGCCGAAACCATTCAACAGAAGATCCACGAAGCCATGCTGAAAGGCTATGAGGAAGGCTTTGACGAGGACGATTACGACGCCATACTGGGCTATTTCAGGGAATACAACGAGCTCGTCGCGAAGGCGCAGTATCAGGCGGCACAGGAAGAGCAGTTCGTGCGGCAAGAAATGCTGTTGCGAAAGGCCCAGACGGCGGGCATCGACGATGTTTGGGACTTGGCAAAGACGGCGGCGGAACAGCGAGACGCGCAGATTGCCAGCGTAACAAAGGACTATGAGTATCAACGTGCCGGAATGAAATACCGGGCCAAACAGACAGGCATGACGGACGAGGAGGCAGAGAATTATCTCATAAATGAGCTAGGCGTCGACAAACAATACAATGATTTTGTGATGGAAAGTAATTCCAATTACATCGAAACCATGATGACCCTTTGGGGCACGACGCTCAGAAACAGCGGACTCGCGGACGCCTATAGTTTCGTTGGAGAAATTGCGGACGATTACTTGAACGGCACATGGACGGCCAATGCCGCGATGCAGGTTATCACGGACGAGTTAGGCCTTAGCCTCTATGCAGGCGATGCATGGGCAAATACTCTGAACGGCATAACCACTCAAAAGGCAGAACTTGGCAAGGCGCTGGGTCTCGTCATCACCAGTTTGGGCGGTGTGGACGAGGTTGCAAAGAGCATCGAATACTACGATGAAGCGGGAAATGGCGCGATGGCTGACAGACTGCGTCGACTTCTCACCATGGAACAGCTTGCGCTCGGATTCAGTGATGTAACGAAAACGGAACGCGATCCGCTTGCGCAGTTTCTTAATGCCGGAACTGATTTTGCGACATCCGCTATGGGCAGCGACAACATGGACGCCTATATCGGGCGAACGACAGAGGAGAAAAACCGCGCGCTGGTTGAAGCATGGGCGAACACGCCGGAGGAGCCTCGCGACCAGAGTACCTATGAACAAATGCTGCTCGACAGGATCGCGGAGCTTGAAAGCAGTCTGCAATACTGGATAGCGCTGGGCGACACAAGCGAATCGGGGCTCAACCGAAGGGCGGAGATCGAAGCGGAGCTGGCTGAAAAAAAGGCGATCCTTGACGAACTGACAGCCGGAGACGGCTATGCCGCTCAATTCAGCATGGAGATCACCGGCGCGACGGAAGCGACGAGAGAGGCCATCAACGAAGCGCAGGCATACGCCACCGACCACGCCGTGGTTCTTCGCGTGATGCGCCTGGACGCGAACTTTTACGGCTCGGTTCTGAGCGACGACGACCCGGCCTATTACCACGAGGGCGCCAATCCGCGCATGGCGCGCGGCGGGCGCGAGACGCGGCCCGCGATCTTCGCGGAGGCAGGCATACCGGAATGGTTCATCCCGGAGGAGCACACCGAGAACACGGCGCGGCTGATCCTGGGCGCGGCCTACGGCAGCGGATTCGACATCGTGGAGCTGGCGGCGATGGCCGGGGCGCGGCTGTTCGCCGAAGGCGGCACCACGGGCGGCATGTCATTGAGCGGCATGACGCTGGACTGGGGCGCGCCGCTCCCGGCGAACGCAAGCGCTTCGGCGGACGGCGACACATCGGGCGGCGGCATCCAGATCACCTATTCGCCTGTCATTCACGCGCCGGACACGGAAGGCGTTCGCCGGGCGCTGAAAGAGGACAAGCAGGAGTTCGAGAGAAAGCTGGAAGAATGGTGGGCAAGGAAGCAACTGTATGAAAGCATGGTGAAATACTGATGATCCAGTACAGCGGACTACAGTATAACGTTGCGGCCAACGAGAGCTTTGACAGCATCGCGCTGGCCGTTTACGGCGATGAGAAATATGCCGCCGATCTCATGGACGCCAATCCCGATTACTGCGGACAGACGGTTTTCGACGGCGGCGAAGCGCTGCTGCTCCCCGTTCTGGACGTGCCCACACAGAACGACGAGGCGGCGCTGGCAAACACAATCGCGCCGTGGAAGACATGACAAAAGCGCGAGCGCTCGCGCTTTTGGAAAGGCAGTGAGCATATGGCGACGATGGGAAACTGGAACGGCCATACGTTTGTGGTGAGCCCTAGCCTGATTCGCGGCTACACGGATTTGAGCATCGAGGGCGGCTGCGAGACGACCACCAAGAACAGCGACAAGCAGAAATACGAGGAGCGGAAATACGGGGAAAGCCCCACTGTTTCGTTCACCATAGGGCTGAACGCTCAACTGGGCGTGACCGACGTATACGGCGAGGCGATGGAGTTCGTGAAGGAGGCCACGGAAGGGGCGTGCGCCTATTTCTATCTGGGGGCAACCAAGCTGATTCCCGCCAAGCTCATATTGACGAAGGCGAGCGTGACCGAGATCGTGAACATGCCGGGGCGCGGCGATCAGTGGATAAGCTGCGACGTGAGCCTGACGCTCAAACAAGGCGCAAAGACAGATGGGAGCAATGGCGTGAGTTCAGGAAGCGGCGCGGGCGGAAGCGCGAAGGCCAGCGTGAAGACGAGCGGCGCAAAAACCAGCGTGAAAGAAATATCTCCAACAGAGATGTTGAACAACGTCAAAAACTTCATCAGCAATGCGAAAACGGCTTCTTCCGAGAAAACAACGGGAGGTCTCCAATATTTGGACACCATGGCCTCCAAGGCGGCCCAATCGACGAAGACCACTGCGACAAAGGTTAATGCCACAACGAACCGCAAATGCGACATTACAAAGGACAAGATCACGCTGGTCGGCAAATCGCCTGCAATCGCCGTGAGCGTGAGATAGCGGGGTGAGATCATGGCGCAATACATCATCACAAACCAGCCGGAGCCGGTTGAGTTTGAAATCGGGAACGACCTGATCGCCCGCACGATCCAGAACGCAAAGAACCTGCTCATGACACAGATGGGCGAAGTGCCCTATGACCGGCTGCGTGGATTCGACCCGGCGCTGTATCACCTGCCGCTCGGGCAGATGCGCGAGGCGCTGTTGCCGGAGCTGGACAGGGTGATGCAGTGGGAGCCGGACGTTGAGGTGGTTTCGGCGACGGCGAAGCCGAACGACGCGGGCGAGATCGTGATAACCTGCGTGATTGACGTGACGATAGAGGAGTGATGCACGTGGACGATACGGAGCTGCACTATGTCGACTATGACGCGGAAAAGACATGGGATGAGATGATGCGCGTTTACCTGAAAGAGGGCGGCGACATCCTCTACCCCGGCGACGAGAAGGAAATCCTGTTGCGGAGCGTGCTCGCCATCGCCACGGCGATCATGGCGAAGGTGGACAGCGCCTTGCGCATGGACACACTGACCTACGCGACGGGCGATTACCTGAAAGAATACGGCCTGAAACGCAACTGCGTGTTCATTGAGGCCGTTCCGGCCACGGCCCCCGTGGAGATCACCTTTCGGGCCAGCGGCGTGGCGCAGACGCTCGAAGCGGGCACGGAGCTGACAGCGGACGGCACGATGATCTACGCGCTCTCGGAAGACATCGACGTGACCGGCACGGCGCAGAGCGTGAGCACGACGGTGACGTGCCAGACGCCGGGGGCCATCGGCAACGGACTACACGAGGGCGCGCAGCTGCAATTCATCGGCAACGTGGACGGATTTGTGAGCGCCATCGTGACCGAGACGGCCAGCGGCGGCGTGGACGCCGAGGACGAGGAGGTCTATCGCGAGCGCATCCGTAACTACGGCCTCGCGGGCGTTACAACAGGGCCGGAGCAGCAATACGAGAGCGCGGCGATGGCCGTGAGCTCGCAGATTATCGACGCGCGCGCCAATAACGACGGCGGCGGCGAGGTGGGCATCTACCTGATCCTCGCGGAGGGAGCCGACCAGACCAGCATTTTCAACAGCGTCGAGCAGGCGCTTTCCGCCGTGACGACGAGGCCGCTGACCGACCACGTTGTGGTGCACGCGGCGGCGGAGGAGGCATACACGCTGAACGTGAAGGTTTGGTACAGCCAATACGCGGGGATCGGCGACGACGTGACGGGAGCCATCGCGGAATATCAGGCATGGCAGGACAACCGCATCGGGCGGGCATTCAACCCGGACAAGCTGACCGCCATGCTGTATCAGGCCGGATGCGAGCGCGTTCAGTTCCTCGAAGGCAGCGGCATGGGCGAAGACCCGGAGGCCGCCGAGTATACGGAGATCGACCCGGACGCGCACTGCAAGGGCACGATCACGCTCACGGTGGTGAACACATGACATGAACATCAGCTTCAACATCGAGCGGCTTGTGCCGCGTTTTCTTTTGGGCGACAAGAACGGCTGGGCGCTGGCGAAGGCCATTGAACGGGCGTTTCAGATCGTGGCCGAGGCCGCGCAGACGGGCATCGACATCATTCAAGACCCGCAGAAAATGCCGGAATGGCGGCTGGACGAACTGGCGGGCGAACTGAACTGCCTGTATGACTACAACGGCACCATCGAGCAGAAGCGCTACTGGATCACGAACGCGACATACCTCTACACCGTTTACGGCACGCCGCAGGCGATCTACAATTTCCTCGAAGGCTTCTTCCAGACGGTGCAGGTCGAAGAGAACTGGGAGTACGGCGGCGACCCGTTCCACTTCCGCGTGACAGTTTCAGGCGGGAGCTACGACGCCGCGAAGATCGCGTGGGCGCAGAAGGCAATAAGCATCGTGAAAAACACGCGCAGCGTTCTGGACGCGGTGATCGTCGACAACAGCAGCGAGCTCGTTCTGAGGGGCGGCTTCGACTGGTTCCGCTCGCCCTATTACTTCGACGACGAGGAGATCACCACGGGCGACGGCGTCGAGGACTGGGTTGAGGAGAGCACGGACGACATCGCGTATACGGATATTTCGCGCACAGACGAGGGAGTGACGGGATAATGGCAATCACGATTGGGGAGGCCCTGCTGACGGGCGAGCGGCAGCACATGATCGACATGACCGCCAGCGGGCGCTACATGATCGGCGGGACATGGTACGGCGCGGAGATCAACAGCGCCGCGATCCAGCAGAACGGGGCCGTGCACATCACGTTTTACGCGAGGGGGCAGGACACGGCGCTGACCCCGGCGACGCGGTTCCAACTGCTGAATGCGGCGGGCGATGTGCTGGCGGAGCGGGAGGAAACCATTTCCTTCACGAGCGGGCTGGAAGAGATATTGATCCGCTTCAAGCTCGGCCTGAGCGTGGGCACCGACGAGGAGGTGTGATCCCGTGGAAAAGATCGAATACGAGAAGATCAATTTCAGGCGGCGCACGGTTCAGTACGCGCGCAGCTACACCGAGGAGAGCAACGCGGGCGGCGGCATCACGCACACGCCCGCGCCCGGCACTGTGCTCGACCAAGGCACGCTGCCCACGCCGGAGAACATGGCCTACATCGACGGCAAGATCAAAGAGCTGGTCGACGTGGCGAATGCGCTGATCGAGGAAGCCGAGGCTCTTGAGAGGACGGTGAGCGCGCAGGGCACCAGCATCGACAACAACGCGCGCGGCATCAGCGACATCCAGAGGGTCGATGAGAGACAGAGCTCGAACATCGCGGAGCTGACGAGGGCGCACAACGCGCTGGCCGAGGACGAGGAAGCGCTGGAGGAGAGTTTCAACGCCTTCGCCGCGCGGCGGGACAATCCGAATGAGGTGACGAAGGCACAGGTTGGCCTCGGCAACGTGCCCAACGTTTCGACCAACGACCAGACGCCCACGTTCACCGAGGCGGCGAGCAATCAGAACCTCGCGAGCGGCGAAAAGCTCTCGCTCTCGCTGGGCAAGATCGCGCGGGGGCTGAAAAAACTGTGGGAGCATCTGAACGACACAAATAACGCCACACATAAGGTGACGAAGGCGCAGGTGGGGCTCGGCAACGTGCCCAACGTGACGACCAACAACCAGACGCCGACCTATACCGTGGCGGAAGCGGATCAGGAGCTCGCGAGCGGGGAGACCATGGCGGTGGCGTTCGGCAAGCTAAAGCGGGCGGTGAATCGCCTGTATGGGCACATAAACGACACGGACAACCCGCACAACACTGACCTGTTCGACGTGGTGGCGGCCGATTTCGTAAGCAAATGGGGCGAGCCGGACGTGACCGGCACATTTACGGGCAACGGGGCCAGCGCGGGCACCATCAGCGTGAGCGGCGTAAACTGCCGGGGTCAGCAGATCAACCTGGGATTCGCGCCGAGCAAGGTCGCGATATTCACGGTGCGCGCGGATTTGATCATAGGGCACAGCGAGAGTGGGCTGAGCAGTGTCGACCCACTGGACGTAGCCTGCGGCGCGCACATCGGCGTGATCCTGATCGGGAAGAATCTCAACTACTACCACAGCGGATGCGGCAGCAATTACCGAACCGCTGCGCCGCAGATAGTGCTTTCACAAGGCCACGGCGGCGCGGTGGTGTACGGCAACAGTTTCATTGTGCAGAGCTACAACTACGGGAACACCGACACCACCATGCACATCAACGAAAATGGCGTCAAGTATCTCTACATGGCGTGGCGATAAAGGGAGGGATGAGACATGGCCTATCCTGCCCACAACTGGGGCTACAAAGAGATGATCGATCATGATCTGCTGAACAACTTAGAGCAGGGCGTCGCCGAGGCGCACGAGATGGCGGAGAAGGCGGAGGGCGCGCAGGAACTCCGCGCGGCCTTCGACATGCTGGCGAGCCAGACGCGGGCGGCGATCCGCGAGCTGGACAGGCGGCTCACAGCACTCGAAAACTCATAAAAGGAGCGTGACGAACCATGGATAACGAGGACTTTCGCATCGTGAAGCGCGACCCCGGCAATGTTTTGACCGTGCTCATTAAGAACAGCGGGGCGACCGCGAGCATTCCCGAGGAGGCCGCGCCGGGCAGCACGGCCTATACCGCCGACATGAGCTACATCGCCAACAAGGATTTGGACGGCGAATGGAAGCAGATTGGAGCGTGAGGGCATGGCGCTTGATTCATTGAGCGTGGGCGCGGCGATGGCCCTGACGGGCGGCGCGGCGGAGAAGGCGAACGAGGCGGCGGCGGAAGCGGAGGCGGCGGCGAAGGGCGCGAGCGCTTACGCCAAGGACTACCGCGACGTGGACGCCGATCTCCGGCTGATATACAGCCAGATGCAGGCGCGAATCCGCGCGCTCGAAAAGACGGTTGAGACAATGCAGAGCCAGATTGCGGCAATGGCGGGCCAATAAGGCCCGCTTTTGCATAATAAAGCGAAAGGAAGTGACGACGGAGCATGAGCATGAGAGTTCAGATCATCGAGACCGGCGAGGTGAAGGACTTCGAGGATAGCTACGCGCTGCGACTGATCGAGCAGGGCGACGCAATCCTCGTGAGCGGCGACACGCCCCCGACGCCGGAGCCGGAGCCCATCGACCCCAGCCAGTACGGCCCGTTGATTCGGGAGCTGCAGAGCACCACGGCGGGCCTGCAGACGCAGATCGACGGGCTTAGAGCCGACGCCAGCGACGACCGCGTGTTTGCAAACATGTATCAGAGCATCGCGCAGGCGCAGGAGCGGCAGCTCGAATACACCGAGGAGCACCTGCAGGAGGAGATCG
>Ga0310695_10002287_pt1 | contig 40987 bp, 58 predicted proteins | sample RumenRJG_04DNA_FD_203882 | JGI IMG/M metagenome (GOLD analysis project Ga0310695, IMG submission 203882) | Bovine rumen microbial communities from Lethbridge, Alberta, Canada - RJG_04 (v2) (version 2) | ecosystem: Host-associated > Mammals > Digestive system > Stomach > Rumen | place: Canada...
CGCGCTTTCACGCATTTTAAAATTTTAGGTCAAATTTTAGGAAAAATGCCGAAAAATCAATAACTTATATTTTCAGAAGGATACTAAAATCATGACTGTAAAGAAAACTGTTAACGTCAGAGTCAGAAGGCGGTCAAATTCGATAGGCATTGGCGGAAGACCAGCAACGAATCTGCCCGACATTCATACTGACGAAAATCTTCCACGAGTTCCACCACTCCCTGACACGCTCAAGGATTTTCCAAACTCTGAGAAGATATGGAAAGACATCTGCGGAACTTTAATTCACCGTGGCAAACTCAAGTACAACCATTTGCAGGTGGTTGCCCAGGCGGTGCAGTGGACTTCTCTCGCAAACTGCACAACTTATGAACTTGAGAAACTTGGATATATCACTTTCGTTGATGATATCTGTAAACCGGCTCTGCACATGGTTAAGTCGAAGATTACAGACGAGATGCTGAAATGCTACAACACTCTCACGCTAGATCCGAAGACTGAAATCTACGATTGCATGGCACAATCAGGACAGCAAGGCAGAGCGAGAGTGGATATTGAGGAACAGTATGACGATTTTTAGCAATGATCTAAAAACGTACTGCAACGCGCTCAAGCGCACAGTCAAAGACGTTCCCCGATACGCACTCGGCTTCAGTCACACGATTAAAGCTCTGTCGTATGCTGATGCCGTTGTAGATGGACGTATTGAGAGATCTGAACTTCTGACAAGATCTATTGAGAACAGTCTCAATGATCTGATGAACTCCCTGGAGAACAAGAATTCAAAGTGGATGTTTGATCCGATTAAAGCTGAACGACCTTGCTTTTTCATCGAAACACTGAAGCATGTCAAAGGAAAGTGGGCTAACAGTCCAATTATTCTTGAACCGTGGCAATGTGAGATTGAAGTTAACATCTTCGGCTGGGTAGACCGTGACAGTGGACTCAGACGCTACATTGAAGTTTATAACGAAATTCCGCGTAAGAATGGCAAGACTGTTCTCGCTGCCGGAAATGCGCTCTACATGCTGATGGCTGACGGAGAACATGGAGCCGAAGTGTACTGTGGTGCTAAATCAAAGCAACAGGCTTTTGAAGTATTCAGTCCGGCAAGATTGATGATCCTGAATAACATGGCTCTTCAGAAAAAGTTTAATCCCGATGTTAAAATTGAGTCTATACTTCTGCCGGACGGTTCAAAGTTCCTGCCAATCATCGGTAAACCTCAAGATGGTACAAGTCCTAGTTTCTCGGTGCTTGATGAAATACATCAACATCCGGACGGTTCTCTCTATGAGTGCCAGCAAACCGGACTCGGTTCCCGTGATCAACCTATGATCTTCATGATCACAACTGCCGGATATGATTTAATGTCATTCTGTAAAGCAAAGCATGATGAGAACGTGGATTCAATCTATGGAATTGTTCCGGATGAACGACACTTTGCAAGAATTTATTCTGTTGACGATGGAGATCTCGATAAGATTAAAAATCCGCTTGACTTCCCCGAAGACGAGAGAGAAGAAATTGACAAAGTTAATCTGTCAATTATTGCGAAAGCAAATCCAAATTTTGGCGTATCATTAAAGACCGACTATTTACTTCAGCAGTGTCACGATTCATTCAAGAAACCGGAAGACAGAGCAAAGTTTCTGACTAAACACTTAAATTGCTGGGTTAATTCTGCAAAGAACTATTTTGACATGGGCGCACTATCGAAGTGTATCGACACATCGCTCAATATTCATGACTTCATCGGAGACGTTGGTGTTGTTTCTGTTGACTTGTCTTCTAAACTTGACCTCGGCTGCATACTCGTTGCTTTTGCCAGGGTGATTGATGGAGAAATCCATTATTACGTTTTCCCCGAGTTTTTTCTGCCTGAGAACACCGTCAATGATGTATCAAATAAAAACTATCAACGCTATCAGAACTTCGCACAAAGTGGAAATTCCAACACATCTTGTGGTAGAATACTCAATGTTTCCGATGGATATGAAACAGACTATCTTGCCATGACTGAAACTATCGGAAGTACGGGTGAGATTTATTACCCGAAAGAAGTTATTTTCGATAGCTATAACGCTTTGCAGATGGAACAACAGTGCGAGAGGGAATACGGCTTGAACGTGGTTGAATATTCGAAGACAACCGCATACTTCTCTCCGGCTATGAAAGAAATGAATGCAGCGATAATTTCGGGACGCTTTCACTATGATGGAAATCCATGTCTCGGATGGAACATTCAGAATGTGGAAAGCAAGACCGACAACAATAACAACGACTTTCCACGAAAAGCAAATTTACGTGTAGAAAATAAAATTGATGGTGCAATCTGTTGTCTGATGGCTATCGGCAGATTGATGATCTTGGCACAACAAGGAACTGATGATGAGCATTTTAAAGAAATTTACTCGGCTTATTAACATGCGTGATGATGAACAGAGTCAACCACAGTCGGTTGTTGCCGACATTCTTTACTCTCCGGAGCTGAATAAGACTGTGTCAAGCGACACGGCCATGAGAATTAGTACAGTCTATTCGTGCATCCGTGTGAGAGCAGAATCACTCTCGATGCTTCCAATCAGACTGTATAAGATCGGTGCTGATGGTTCAAAGAAACTTGCTCACAATGACAATCTCTACAAGCTCATCCATAGCCAGCCTAATCAGTTTCAAACGGCAACTGAATTTTGGGAAATGTGCTCATGGTGTCTTGACGTGTATGGCAATTTCTACGCATACATTGTGCGCGTGGGAGGTATGATTACTGAACTGATACCGCTGAATAATCATAGTGTGAGTGTGAACTATAAATTAGGCACAAACATTCCAGAATATACAATCAATATCACAGACAACAACAAAAGAGAAACTAAAACAATCATTGTGAGTGAAGAGGATATGCTTCACATCAGACTTAACAGTTTTGACGGATTGCACGGACTTTCCCCGATCCACCAGGTTAACAAACTGATGTATAACGCGAATTCAACAGAAAATCTAGCTGGAAAAGTATATCAGAATGGCGCAATAACAAGCGGTGTTCTTCAAACTGATGCTAAACTCACTAAAGAATCACATGACACGATCCGCAAGGCATTTTACAGCCAGTACGCTGGAACTGAAAACGCTGGCAAGCCGATGATCCTTGACAGTGGTTTGAAGTACCAGCAGTTCCGAATCTCACTCACAGACGCGCAGTTTATTGAATCTCGCAAATATGATCGTGATGAAATCTGCGGTGTCTTCCGTATTCCACCACATCTTGTTGCAAATCTCGATCACGCAACATTCTCAAATATCGAACAACAGAATCTGCAGTTCGTTAACTATTCACTCATGCCTTATATCCGCAAGATTGAGCAGAGATTGAACAAGTGCTTGCTGGCTGACAAGAAGTTCAAAGACTATCGGTTTAAGTTTGACTTGTCTTCGTTACTCCGTGGTGACAGTACCGCACAGGTTAATTACATTAAATCGTTACTCGACAGTGGCGTAATGACCATCAATGATGCTTTAACCGCACTCGGTATGAATACTTGCAAGGGCGGTGACATTCGTAAACTGCCATTAAACACCGCATATATGGATGATGATGGTAATATTATGAATTTAAACGAAAATAGCTCGCAAAATGACGAAAACAGTGTTGACAATGATTAAAAACTGTGCTAAAAAGTGAGTAAAATGCGAGGTTTATATGACAACTGAAATTAAATATCGTGAAGTCGAATTCCGCGAAGTCAAAGTGTCCGATGAAGGTATCATTGAAGGCTATCTGTCAACATTCAATGATGTGGACAGCTACGGAACATACATGACTTCGACCGCTTTCGACAATGCTCTGAGCAAGTTTAGCAAAGAAGGCTATCTACCTGCCTTGTGGCAGCATGATCGCACTAAACCTGTCGGACGCTGGATCGAACTTGGAAAAGATGAACGTGGTTTATACGGCAAACTCAAATTGACAATGGCAGATCCGCAGGCGCAGATCGCTTATGCACACGCTAAAGACGGCTCTGTCCGTGGTTTCTCAATCGGCTTCATGATCGATTCAGATGACATCAAATTCGACAAAAAGCGTGATGCTTACGCTCTCGACAATGTTGATCTGATTGAGTGTTCAATCGTGACTTTTCCGGCCAACGACAATGCTCAGATCACAAACGTAAAGCAACAAGATTTTTCACAAACTGACTTAAACAAGGATCCTGATATGGCAACAAATATTGAAAATGAAGTTCAATCACCTGCCGATAACTCACTGATGATCGAACTTTCAAAGAAAATTGAAGATTTAACATCAAAGAATGATGAGAGAATTGAGTCTCTGATTCGTGAACTCTCTGCAATTAAGTCTAATTCTTTCGCACAGAACGCTTCTGTTCCGATGTCTGCTTCGGCTGACTCATATGAGAAACGATTTGAAAGATACATTAGAACAGGTGTGATGATTCGTGCAGATGGCGATCCGACTACCGATCCAACTCCAACTCCGACGACTGTTGCTGGCAATACCGGAACTGCTACCGAAGGCGGTTACCTTGTTCCTGATGGACTCGACAAGCGAGTAATGGAATTATTGGACAGTAAATCTGTAATTCGTCAGAACTCAACAATCATCACTCCTGATGGCAACAAGTACGAGCGCATCTACAAGACTTCCGGCATCGCAAGCGGCTGGGTTGGCGAAACTGATGCAAGACCTGCAACAGACGCACAGACCTATCAGCACGTCACCGCTGAACTTGGCGAACTGTATGCTTTCCCTCAGTACACTCAGAGATTTTTAGCTGACAGCTGGTACAATGTGCAGCAAGGCTTCGTTAAAGACTTGTCTGATACTTTCATCAACAAAGAAGAAACCGCCTTCATCAGTGGCGACGGAACTGGTAAACCTAAAGGTATTTTAACCTATACTTTATCTGCCGACGGTGACAAGACCAGAACATGGAACAATCTGCAAGGTATTGCGTCCGGTTCTGCAACTGATGTTACATTGAACAGTTTGATCAAGGCTAAAGATCAGTTGAACACTGGCTATCGCGCTAATGCGAAGTGGTACATGAACACAAACACTTACACTGCACTGCAACAACTGTTAAAAGACAGTGATCAGAGACGTATCTTCGGTAGTGTTGATGTTGCAACTAATGCTCCAACATTACTGTTAGGCTATCCGATTGTGATTTGTGAATACCTGCCGGATATTGCAAGCGGTTCAAATCCAATCATCTTTGGTGATATGAAGTCCGGCTATGCAGTTCTTGACAGACCAGGCATCGGCATTGTTCGTGATGATCTGACCAACAAACCGTATGTAGGCTTCTACTCAATTAAGCGTGTTGGTGGTTTGGTGCAGGATTACAGAGCATTGAAGGTTGTTCATGTAGGTACTTCACTGTAAATTGTAATACCATATTATTTTTTCCTATTACGACCAAAGCACCATAGTCTATATGGTGCTTTTTTTCAAAATTGGACATAGAAAAATGACAGAGAAAAAGAGTTTAAAAGTAGATGTTGTACCTAAAGTTGACAAGCAGGATGCAACAATCGTGATTAAGAAAGATCTCAAGTATAGTCCTAATGGCTTTGATATTTTTAGTGTAAAAGCTGGCAGGTATAACGCTAAAGATTTAGATCCTATCGTGATTAAACTGCATAGAGAAGGTATGATTTAATGGCAAACCGACCAACTTTAACAGAAATTAAGATGCACTCACGAATTGATACAGACTACGAAGACGACTATCTTGTAGCACTTGACAATTCCGCTTTCGACTTCATCCGAACATACCTTAATCGTGATCTCGTACTGGATAACACGGCAGAACTGACCGAAGGACAGATTTATTACACAGAGCAAATGCGTGTCTGTGAGCTGATGCTTGTGGATAGCTGGTACACTAGCAGATCAAGTTCCGAGATTCCGAAAGCGTGCGAGTACATGTTAAACCAATTCAGAGTGATGAACACATGATTGAAAGTGGCAAATTAAGGTCAAGAATCAAGATTTTTGATCACAATAACGATGAAGTTTGCGAAGTGTGGGCAGATGTACGACCGATTACGACACGAGAGCAACTGCGCTCCCAGGTTGACATCATGACTGATGTCTTCACGGTTCAGATTCGATATAGAAGCGGACTGAACTCCACAATGCGAGTTCAATATAAAGATATAATGTATGATATTGTGGGTATTACTGACAGTTATACTGATGATTCAATCATCATCACAATGGAGATGGATAAATCAACCAATCGTATAAGGAGTACATCATGATCAATGAACTGCGAACTGCAACTTTGAATTGGCTGCGAACTAGAGTCGGTGATCTTGCATCATGCTATTGTGATTTAGTGCCCAAAAACGACAATGGTGATACGGTTTTGGCTTTTACCATCAGTAATCTTCAAGTGATCTATGACATAGCCAACCGACCTGTTCATTTGACTTTTGATATTGATGTCTATATCAACTCACGGGACCGCGCAAACATTGACAATGTAGCTGACATTCTGATGCATGATGACACTGATGGTTCTGACGGTAATTTTGAGAACATTTTCTATCGTGACTTCCGAGATTTAGATTACAGTCCGTTAAGCGATAGTTATTACTGCTCAATTTTGTCATTAAATATCAAGGCAAATATCAATGGGTAAGATGATTGACAGTAACGGCTTTAAGCTCTCAGTAGAGTTTTCTCAAGTTGAGAAATATCTCAAAGATCTTGAAGAGCTTGAACCTAAAACCCGTAAACAAATCATTCGCTCGACACTTCGGAAAGCGAATAAAGAGCTTTTAGCGTCAGAAAAAGCCGAACTCAAAGACATTGCTCTCGGTCAAGGTAAATTGTCGAAGTGGAAACGACATCATACCGGACAGCTAAAGCGCGGAATAACGGGCAAAGTCAAGGTTAATAACCGGAAAATGATGGTTGTGACAGGTGTTAGAAACCGGGAAAAAGGCTTCACATCATACATCAAAGCACCCATGTACGGTGGTGTGTGGCAGAACTTCGGCACAAGAGATCACCGTATCGGCAAAGGCTCAAATTTAAGAGCAAAAAGACGTGTTCAGACTGGCGGTATGGTGCGAGGAATTAAAGGCAACGATTGGGTTATCAAATCGTGGAAAAAAGTCGAAAAAAATGTTATTAAAAACATCGAAAATGACTTGGAAATGGCTTATAATGATACAGTTAAATCAAAGTATTAACAAACTCTAGAGGTAAATAAAATGACAGTAACTCCTATTTTTTCATACACTCCACAGAATGCAACTCTGATTGCAGGTTTACTTGTGGGTTTCTCTACTGCATCTACCGATCCTGATTCATCCACCCCCGCTGGCACTTGGTCAGCATGGAACGGCTTGACAGACATTGGTGATATTGGTAACTCCGGTTCATTTATTGAACAAACAACACTTGCTGACACAACAAAGCGTTACATTTCCGGTATGAAGGATACACAGGAAATCGAAATGACTTACTATAAATATGCAGGCGATACAGATCAAGCAGCATTAAAAGCTGCTGCCGAAGCTGGCTCAAATATTTGGGTTAAATGTCAATGGAAAAACGGCGACACTGCTAAATTCCAGGCAGCAATTTCCGGATATGCGCTCGTTGGCGGCGGTAATGAAGATGGTGTGAAAGCCAAGGTTACTATGCGCATCAATGGTGATGTTACTTTTGTTGATGCGTCTTAATGAGGTGTGATCATGTACCGAGAGTTAATTAATAAACACAAAAAACCGAAGAAGATTGTCACGGTTAATGCGGATGAATTAGGCAAGGGAACTAAATTCTATCTGACCGAACTTAATGCTGGTGAAAAAGCACAGATTTTTTTCGTGTTTGAGAATGACTTGAAAGATGCTGGCGAAGTTGATCGCATACTCTATGCACTTAACTTCATGCTATGTGACAAAGATGGTGACAGAACTGAGCGCACTGATGACTACTCATATCTGTGCGAGCTGCCATATCCACTGATGAACAGACTTTTCAACAAAGTAATTGAATTGTTGAACATCTCTGATGAATTAAAAAAAAGTGCCGAAGCAATTACTTCCGATTCCTAGCACGAATTGCTCGTGAACTTGGCATGACACTTACTGATGTAATGAATCTTCCAAGTTCTGAGATAGATATGTGGGTGTGCATCTGTCAAGCCGAATTTGAAGAGTCAAAAAAAGATTCTGCAAGTTCGGCTCACTCGTTAAATGACAGTGAGTCTTTTAAGAATTTTTTAAAGAACAAGAACAAGAAGGTGAACAATGGCAAAGACAGTTAACTATGCCGGAACAGTGCTGAGTCTGAATACAGACAAGTATAGTAAATCGCTCAAAGCGATGAAGACTGAATCACTCTCTACAATCAGGCAGATCTCAAGTGGGTTCAAGTCAATGCTTGCACCGCTTGCCGGATTGATTGGTGTTACATCTTCCTTCCGTCAGATTGTCTCAAGCATGAAGGACTATGAAAGTAAAGTATCAAGCCTTACTGCAATTACCGGAGATTTGCAACAAGCCAAAGTTCTTTTCCAAGACTTGAACAATCTTTCACGAAAAATCCCACAGTCTTTTGATGAGATCACTTCTGCAGCAACATCACTCAACAAAGTAGGACTCAAGCCATCAGAAGAAACAATCAAAGCACTTTCTGCCATCGCCATTGGCACCGGACAGTCGCTCTCAAGCGTTGCTCAGACATTGTCAAGCGCGAGCATGAATCGTTTAAAATCTTTGCAGACACTAGGTATTCAGGCAACAAGAGTTGGTGATCAGATTGAAATGACGTTCAAAGGTCAGAAGACGACCATTGAAGCGACTAATGTTGCGCTTGAACAGTACATGCAGAATCTTGCCAAGCAGAATTTCTCACAGACACTCGACTTCCAAATGCAGGGAATGACGGGTGCAACGAAAAATCTGTCTGACGCCTGGTCAGATTTGTGGACTACAATCAGCACCGGACAAGTCGGACAGGAAATTGCAAAGACAATCTTCAAAGCATCGCAAGCTCTCGACAAATTCACATCTATGCTCAACTCACCCGAGATGCAACAGATCATGGGTGGTTTTGTTAGACTGTTCACCGGAGCTTTTGACACAATCGTTGAAGGTATTCGAAGTGTTTCTAAACCGTTTGTTCAATTTTTCAGTAATCTGACAGAAAATGGCGAGAAAACCGCCAAAGCGGAAATTGGTTATTTTGAAGGATGGTTTGATTTTGTACGACTCGGTCTCGGTGACTTAATATCAACTCTCGATACATGGTGGCAGAAGACTCTAGCTTATGCTGAGCGTTTCGGTTCGTGGGTTGCAGAACAGACACACGGTTCAACTCAAGAAATCATGCAACAGCAGGCTTTACAGTTGAGAATGGCAAGAAAAGTCAAAGAAATGGGACTTGAGACCACGGCTCTGATGAAGAGAAATGGCAAAGTTGACATGTCAGCAATCATGCAGTTGCCGAAGGGTCACCCGCTCTTAGACTACTACATGGAACAGAGAAAAGCCGTAGTTGATCAGCACAAGGGCATGACTGATGCCGTTGCCGAGAATGAGCAAGCATTTCAGCAACAACTCAGAGAGATTGAAGACAACGCACGAAAAGAACGCAATCAGAAGTATGATGAACTTGTTAAAACAAGAATTGATACACTCAATAAATTAAATGAGAAGATTGATTATGCTGGAATTAAAACCTTAATTCCTAAAACGGGTAATGGCAGTTCAAAAGGACTCAAAGATCTTGCGGATAAAGCGGAAGAAGCAAGAAAAGCATATAAAGGCTTGGTTGATGAAATCAATCGTATGGAGTTTGACAAAAAAGATCCTATCGAGCAAGAAAACATCAATTATGCGAATAGAATCAATACTTTGCGTGACGCTCTCGCACAACAGGCAATTACTCAGGAAGAGTTTAACACGACCGAAGAGAGATTGATTGCTCTGCATCTTGACAAACTGAGCGAGCTTTATAGCGAACACTACAAGGAAGAAGCCGAGAAACGCAATCAAGCTCTCCAGGAGATGAAGCAACGTGAGGAAGATTGGAATTCCAACTCCACAGTGCTTGATCAGTTTTCTGAGAAACTCGCAAAGTACAATTTGAATTGGGCGAATTTGATCAGCGGTGATTTCAGCAAGGCGAAACTGACAGGCACACAGATTGTTGGTGTTTATTCGCAGGCAGGTAAAGCAATCAGTGATTATTTCGGTAACGTAGCTCAAGGGTTTGAGAAGAATTCCGGTATCTACAAGGGTCTGTTTGCTCTGCAGAAAGGCTTTGCGGTTGCAAGCTCTATGGTATCGATGTATCAAGGCGCTATGAACGCTATGGCAGCACCATATCCGGCAAACTTGATTGCATGGGCGCAAGTAATTGGACAAGGTCTGCAGATTATCGGTCAGTTGAAATCTGTTAACTACTCCGGAGCGTATGACAAGGGCGGTAACATTCCGGCTGGCAAGTGGGGTATTGTTGGTGAAGTTGGTCCCGAAATTGTTCAAGGCCCTGCAAGTGTTACTTCCCGAAAAGATACTGAAGACTTGATGAAAAATAACGGAAACAATGTCACTGTAAACTTAATAGAAGATAGTTCACGTGCCGGACAAGTTAATCAGCGCAATTCTGAAACAGATAAACAGACAATTATTGATGTAATCGTTGCAAACATACGCAATGGAGGTGAGGTGGCAAACGCTATGAGTGGCACTTATGGACTAGCAAGGCAAGGATATTAAAAATGAACTATTACCCTAAAACATTACCGAAGTTTTTACAAAGCGGATATACATTAAAACGTAGTCCTAACGTATTGCGAACAACTATGACTAACGGCACAGTCAGACAGAGATTATTGTCAAAAGATGCACCGCACACATTGTCTGTAACATTACAGTTTAACAATCTTGCAGACTATCAGACTTTTGTTGCTTTTTATCAGAATCATATCAATTTTGGTGTTGATTGGTTTATTGCACCGATATTGAATGACAGAGCAGATATAACAGAAAGTGAATTGATAGCCCGAAAAGTCAGAATACAAAACGGTTCATTAAGTGAGCAATTACAATTTCGTAATCATATAGGCGCATGTTATAAAATCAGCATGACACTTGATGTTGACAATGTGGAATTTAATGAATCATGGAGCGCGTATTATAATGAGTAGAATTTTACTTGATGTTGATTTTAACGATCAGACAACACATGATTCAGTAAATGCCGGTTGGGTTGAATCGTATGTGTTAAATAATTATAACGGCTTATCCTATGAACTTGTTGATACAAATGATTATTGTGCCGTGTTGACTAATTATGCGGGTAGAGGATTAACCTACACTCCGGCTAAATTCCAAGATTTTACCGATTACGAAATTGAATTTGATATTAAAGAAACCGATTATCAATCCAGACGTTTGTTTACGGCTAGGAACGGTTTTTCTTTTGGACACAATAATTCAAGTAAATGGTTATATTTGAATATAGGCGACCAGTCGATTGAAGTTTATTATGAAAACGATTACACAAACTGGCACAACTGGAAAATCCACAGAGAAAATGATGTATTAACATTGTATCGTGACGGCGAACTTGTTTATACATATGATGATACAGACGGGAACGGTATTATTGAATCAAATATCTGTTTTGGCGGAAATCAAGGGAGTTTTAACAACAGAACTGTTTATGTAAACAATCTCAAGTTTACCGAAATAAAAACAATGCCATATATTCTTGCGAGCAGTGACAATGTTAATGCTGGTGACACGGTAACACTTGTAGTTAATGGCGACATTCAAAGTCAGAAGTGGTCATATAACAATTTAACCACTCAAAGCATTGTTATTCAGCCACAAAGCACAATCACAATTTCATGTACTGTTATTACCACATGGAATGAAAAAATAACTTTATATAAAACGATAAACGTATCAGCGGGTGTAGTTTACGGTCAAGGCGCAATCAGCGATGATACATTGTTTTTGATGAATTTCGCCAATGGAAAAATGCAATTACTGAAAGGAACTTGTGTTGACAGAAAAGCCATTGACGATCCGGCATATTATCATATCGAAAATATTGACGGTGTTTATTGTTGCGGTATGATACCGGATAGTTCATTCGATACAAGGTATTATTATTTTCCTCCGGTGTTTGATTCAGAGGGTATTTGGTACAATGAGAATAAACCCATTGAATTAACATTCGAGTACACAATTTATACTCCTAATTGTGACGACAATGAGATGTACTGGAAAGCATTATCATTTTTTGATGCGATTTTAAACACATCAACAATTCAGCCGGACAGAACTACTGTAATAAATCACGGATATATAAATTTACGAGGTTATCAAGAAGGTGCACCCGTTGGAATGAATTTGATAATTTCAGATGAAATGTGGGATAGGTCTAAACCGATTTATTCAAACGGTGAAAGATTGCCACAATTAGCAAAAGCGATCATCGGTGACGGTTGGTCTGATTACGGTTGGCATCATGTATGTTTTGAATTGCATTTAGCGGTACTTGATGCAAATAATGATGAAATCAGCATAAAAATGTATGTTGACGGAATACCGATTAAGACGTGGCACCAAGTTTACAGTACTGATTACGTTGCTAGAAACGGCGAATGGTTTTTAATCGGTGATTCTTTTAACTCAAATTTACAGTGGTATATTTCAGAAGTTATCATCACAAAAGGCATTAAATACGGTGGTATGTTTAAACTGCCTAGCAATTTTTATAAGCAATATACCACTATTGCAACCGAGGTGTTACCAGTTCAGCCTACAAGTAAATTCAATGATTTAGCCGTAGTTAATGCCAACGGCACAGATGCGCCTGTTATGGCAATAATCATTGAATCTGAAAGCCTTGCAACTCCGATATGCTTCGCACAGTCGTATCATGATTTTTCAGCAAGAGATCACAATCAGGAATTGCGTGATTTTGTTGCCAGTGGTATTCAGATAAATTTACCGGAGCGCAACAATCAATCCGGTAATGCGTTGAGTTTTGGTGTTGCCAGTGTTAATGGTGAAGTTATCGAATTATCAAATCAAGTGCTGGACGGCGCATATCCCGCATATTTAACTGTATTGGAATATTTGCCTTTTGACACGTCTCAAGAATTTGACAGTGACACCGCATTCAGTCCGATTTATTCACTCACATTGTTCGTAACATCGTGTCAAGTGACAACAAAGGGTGCAACTATTACAGCCGGATGGCATGATACCCTTAATGCTAAATTCCCATTCAAAAGATATACTGCAAAACAGTTTAAGGGGTTGCGTTATGTGTGTTAAAAATATTGAATTATTCATGCGTAATATACACACTCCTAACGGTCGCACATTTCCTATGTGTGATTGCTGGGGTTTGGTGTGTTATGTTTTCCTAAAAAATTTAGGAATTAAATTAGACCATAAAACCTGTTATGATAAACACACAATGACTAATGGATATAACGATTTAGTCAGCGATTTTGAAGAAGTAACAAAACCTTGCGATTATGACGTAATATGCTATTTTAAACACAATGTTTTAGTTCATATAGGCATTTATATTGACGGTCATATCCTACATACAGATGCACGAAAAGGTACTTGTTTTGAAGTGTTTAAACCGCAGAATTTTATAAAAATCTATCGTTACAAAGGAATGAAAAATGAGAGTAAGAATATTTAATCGTACTGATTTAGGACATGCCTTAAAAGATTTTGTAATTGATAACGAGGATATTAGTTTACTAAATTTTTTAGAAAACGGATTAAATTCAGAGGTAAGCAAGCGATTCAAAAGATGTGTAACCGTATTGTGTGATGGTGTCGAAATACCGCACAATATTTGGTGTAAATTTAATCTGAAAAACACTCAAAACATTACATTCGTTATTAAACCGCAAGATGTTTTCAGCATCGCTATGATCATTATTGCACTTGCCGTTGCCGTTTACACAATGGTAATGATGAAGAAGCTGAAAACCAACGATAAGAAACAAGAATCGGGAAGTTCAATATACGATCCTAATGCGCAAGGCAATAAGGCAAAACTGGAAGATCCTATACCGGAACAATTCGGGCTTGTTAAAGCATTTCCGGACTACATCTCAGACAAACATTATTTTTACGTAAACAATGTGCGATATATGTCTATGCTATTGTGTCAAGGTGTTGGATATTACGACTGGTCTTTAGATCAAATGTATATCGGTGCAACTCCTATCAGCTCGTATGTTGGTTCTGATATTGACGTGCTTGTTGCAGATCCCGATCAAGATATAAGTTCTCACGATGCTCACAGATGTTGGTACAATTCGACAGAAGTAACAAGTGTAGGAAAGGAAGTACCTGCAACTGAAACAAGCAGTCGAAAAACCGGAGCATTAAGCGATGTAACTCTCACATTAAGCGGTTTAAATGCAAGTTCAAGTTCAGATTTAGGATTGGTAAGCGGTGACATCATCAGACTTTACAATTTGCAAGGTCAGGACAGAACAATCAATTTAACATCTATTGAAATGATGGTTAGTTCTGTTAGATGCTATGCGCAATCAATACCGAATAATTTAAACCTTGCTTTAGGATGGGCGGTTAATTTAACAGTTGTAAATGGCGGTAGCAGTGAAACATATCCGTTAAAATTAGTCAATTATGGAACGGACACAAACAAAGGTTCATTCATAGATGTATCTTTTGTTGAATTGGATATTGACGAAAATACGACTGCAACACTTGTGTTAAAGGATTTTGTTTATAATGACAGTAATTTAGAAAGTACACACGTTTTGGATGATGGTTATTATGAAGTTCAAGCCGTTAATGGCAGTACATATACGTTGCTTGCGGTTGATAAATCGGGCATTACTTATGTAAACACTCAAAACTGGAGTGGATTCAGCCAAAACAGAACAACTACTGCGACGGTTGAATTAGTGGATATTGGAAGAGTTAAATCAAACACTAAATCAAATGTAGCCGGATATTACCGAGCGTGTCCTATCGGTGCTACATCACGCTATTATGAGGTTGATTTTAATTTTCCAAGCGGTTTATACCACATGAGCGATGAAGGTGATTACGAAAGCCGTACTGCAACGATTTTGTTGGAATGGCGAATTGCCGGAAGTGCGGACACTCCGCAGAGCATGACAAAAGTTTATACAAAAAGTTCCCCTGATGCTTTTGGTGAAACAATCTCTATTGATGTTGGTAACAATCTCAATGCCTATGAGTTCAGAGTGACTAACATGTCTGATTATTCAGACGACAGCCAAGACATGCAGACTTTTATGTGGAACGGTTTAAAATGTTTAATTTCAGAAGATACTCATTATCCGGATGTTACCGTTATTGCGATCACAGTTAGAGGAAGTGAATCATTATCAGAATTAGGCGACAATCAGATCAGCACATTGTGGACTAGGCGTTTAGCAAGTCTGAAAGATGTAAAAACAACCACATATCAAGATGTTACAGTTCAAGGCACCGATAAATTCAGCTATGGCGGAATTGAATTGTTTGATGAAATAATGAACAATTTACAATATCCTTCGTACTGGAAATATCCGCAAAATTTCATGTATATAATGCCTAGTGGAAGCGGTACACACAGACGCAATTTGTGTATGGATTCGTGGAAAACGGCAGACGATAACTCCGATGGTTCATCAAAAAACGATGCTAATGTTTGGTACACAAATCAGCGTTTAATGCAAAGACGTGATAAAACCATTATTCAGTTCGTAATGGACATAAAGACAAACGGATATATGCGGTTGAGCGTTACAAACGATTATATTCGCGAACACAGAGATCAGTTACGTTACAGTAATTGGGCTGAAAAATTAAATCAGCAGATATTTTTTGAAACTGATAACTATTCAGAACGTGGCGAACTGGGAAGAGCGTACAACGGCTTTTGTTTATCAATATTTGATCCGTATCAGCCTAACGATGCCGGAGGAAGTGGTTCAAGCGTACTTGAGGGCGGTTATATTCAATTCAGATTGTATATGTGTCCAAACGGTAATGATTTAGGTACCGGCGCACACATAGCAAGTTACATGATTGAGCATTTTGCAACGGGCAGTGAGGATAGTTCGTTTGCGTTAAGAATTGAACACACAAGATCGTATATCAAAATATGGCACAACATACACACAAGCCGAGAGGATGCAAGCGTTGGCGGTACGTTAATGTTTAACATCACGGCAGATCAATATCCGCAGATTGCAACGCAATTCGGACAATACATAGGTTTTGTCAAGGGTGGCACTTGGGGTTCAGCTGGTTATAATTGGCAGTGGTACATAGGTAAATTAACCGTTGAATATCCAACAATGAAAACGGTCCGCGTGGCAAATCAGAGTGCAACCGTAGAAGAGGACAAAGAGGTTAACCGTTCATTGTCAGCGCCTATCAAATATATTTGTGATAGTTCAAAATTCGGTAAGATTTACGATGAACAGAATTTGATGTTGTTAGACGAAATGTGGCACAATGGCGGTATAAATTTCGACTATCGTTTTGACAAAAGTACGACTGTTTTAGAAGCCGTTAAACAGATCATGCAGATTGGTTATTGTGAGCCGATTATTGATGGCAATAAAATCAAGGGCGTGTATAGATCAGCCAATAAATATGTAGAACAATTATTTACATCAGCAAACATGACGGGCGATCCTAAAATCACATATAATTTTGTTACTCCTACCGACAATGACGAAGCCGATATAACATATATGGATCCTACAAACTGGAAGCAAAACGCAATATATGCCGATATTGACAAATCAGACAATTCAGTAAGTGTTTACAACTATCAGAACAGTTTAAACACAGAAAAGGTTGAAGTCTTGGCGGTTACTGATGTGAACAAAGCTCTAAAATTAGGTGTAAGACGTTTGCGTGAAGTGTTATATCAGCGCAAGCAGATTGATTTTGACTGCGAATTTGATGCGTTAAATTGCAATTACGGTTCATTGATAGCCGTTGCATTACCGCAAGATATGAATACATACAACGGCTATGTGACACACTACGATTCACAGACTTACACGATCACAGTGTCAGATAAAGTGCCGGAGGACGTAACAATTATTTACATCAGACGTTATGACGGCTCAATTCAGCAATCATCGTGTACCTACATCAGCGATTATTCAATTCAGTTACTAGCACCGCTTGATTTTGAATGGTCTGACAATCCGCAATACGATTTACCACATTACGCAATCGGAAAAGTGGAAAAATATTGGGTAACCTCAATCAAGCCATCAGAGAAAAAGTGTTCTGTTACTGCAATAAACTATGATGCTAGAGTGTTTGTTGATGATCAGATTGAGCCGGAACCGGAGCCGGAGCCGGAAACAGCCATCACAATAGATATTGATGTTGCAAATCAAACAATAACATCAAGCGATCCGGAAAATGTTACAGTACCTACAAGCAATTTTGATATTGTGACTTTTGACGGTAAATCGTGTATTAGAGCGAATCATGGTGACGGTGCAACATTCTATTTTGGCGAAAATATCGAAAGTTTTTCATGCAAAATCTTTTTACAATCTGTTGATGGATTCACATTGTTTGCCGGAGGTGATACCAATAGCACACGATATTCGCTGGTTTATTATCCGTATGGCTACTGGTATAATCCGGATAACGCAACATTTGACCCTAACAATGATTTAGTTGGCACTTGGGTAACAGTTACCTATTCCAATACAGATAAGACGTTGACGTTTGACAATGGAACAACACAATTTACAAGAACTATTGATGATTATTTAATCAATTTTGCAATTGCTTGTTATGATAACAGATATAATATTTATTTAACTGATATGTCGTTTGAATTGATTGAATAAGTAAATTATAATCATTAGTGAATTGTCTTTACATACGCAAAAGTCTATGTCTTCTGATGTAGACTTTTTCTTTTTTAATACTTGAAATTAAGTTATAATTATGATATAGAATTTAAAGCGAGAGGTGGAATCATGCAGCAGTTAAACATCATCAGGGGTGACTTCTACCCATATTTAGAAGATTCATGTAATATCCGAATCATAGACAAGACAACTGGACAGATCACAACAGAAGACTTCTCGGACTGTTACGCGGTTCTGCAAATTCAGAAGCTTCAGAAGACATACACATCAGATGTTCTGAATACGAAGATCCTGCCGTTATCTCTCTCAAGAGAAGAGACATCATCGCTGCGCAAGTGCATTGAAGATACTGCCTATCTTGCAATCTACAAGAATGACGGAAGTAAAAAGAAAACAAAAACACTTGCTCTGAAAATTAAAATTGACGATCCGAAGGTGACCGACAATGAGTGATTTAATATTAGATGTGGATGTTACAGACAATTCCACAGACACGGACATTCAGTTGACTGCCGGACAAGTTGACACACAAATCTACACTCCAGGGGCAGGCAGTAACGACTACAACGAATTGATCAACAGACCGAAAATCAACGGCATAGAACTCATTGGAGACAAGACTCCGGAAGAACTCGACATCATGCCTTTAACCAACGCAGAAATTGACGAATTTATGAACTCATAAGGAGATTATCATGACTACAAAATATTTAGATGGCACAGGTTTACGCTATTTCAGAGATACATATGTTTTAACCACAGCTCAAGTAAATACACTTATTCAAACTGCATTTGCTCAGTATAAACAAGATGTTTTCACTGTAGTATCTGCCTTGCCACAGACCGGACAACAAGAGGGTATTATGTATTTAGTGCCTAGCTCTAATGACCCTACTAAGTTAGACGGCTATATCTAGGAAATTGTAGATGATACTACTACTCCACCTACCTATGGATGGAAACAACCAGTTGTAGGACAGGCTCAAATAGACCTTAGTAATTACTATACCAAAACCGAAGTTGATACCTTATTAACTGGTAAAGCAAGTTCTACCCATGTACACGGTAACATCACAAATGACGGTAAATTAGCTACTGCAAATAGAGTTGTTGTAACAGATGCAAGCGGTAACATTGATACAGCAAGTGTAACTAGCACAGAATTAGGTTACGTTTCCGGTGTTACAAGTTCAATTCAAACACAGTTAAATAGTAAACACGATGATACTAATCACGTTGCTTTAACTAACGCTGAAATTGATACTTTAATGGCTTAATACTATGACAAAATATGTAAATAATAACGGTGTCAGTGAGATGTGGCTAAACATTAAAAATTGGGTCACATCTCAATTACTTGGTAAACAAGATACTCTTGTTAGTGGAACTAATATCAAAACTGTTAATAATCAATCGTTATTAGGAAGTGGGAATGTAACATTTACACCGCCTACATTTACTTATGATAGCAGTACTGAAACACTAACAGTAAGTAATACAACCGCAACAGTATTTAACTATGATGCACAAACAGAAACATTGGAGATTCAAGTAAATGGCTAATATTTCACACTTTACACAAACGGTTGGTGGCGTAAGCACAACCTATGATATACATGATGCTGATGCAGTTCATTTAGGTGCTAACTCGATTCCTTTTCATAACTCATATCCGAGATGTAAATATCTCGGAACGTCCATTACTGATGCTCAAAATACGGCAATCAAAAATCGCACTTATGATGATTTGTTTATTGGTGACTATTGGACCATTAACGGCGTTAATTGGCGTATAGTTGCGATTGATTATTATTACAATATCGGTGATACTAATTTTGACAAGGGCAATGTAATCGTAATGCCTGATACCATTTTATATAGCGCTCAAATGAATACGACAAATACTACAGCAGGTGCTTATTACGGTTCTTTGATGAGAACGCAAAATCTTAATTCTGCAAGGACGCTTGCTCAAAATGCTTTTGGTTCGCATCTGGCAAATCATAGAATACTTTTAGCAAATAGTGTTGATAATTCAGGTCCTAGCAATTGGGGTTGGTATGACAGTGACGGTGTTGAGTTGCCTAACGAAGTTCAAATTTATGGAACTCGTGTATGGGGTTCGGCATTAAAAGGTTATGATGTTGCGACGCAAAAACAGCAATTTCCACTGCTTGCGCTCGCACCTCAATTTGTGAACATAAGACAGGATTACTGGTTACAAGATGTTTCTTCCGCTTCTGTTTCTAGCAATTTTGCTTATGTTGACTACTCTGGGCATGCTGACGCCCACCACTATGCTTCTGCTTCTCTTGGTGTTCGTCCCTTCGTCGCCTTATCTTATATCTAACTGTATTTAAGGAGAAAATGAAATGGAAGAAATAGAACAAGTACCTAATACTTACTATTATGAAAAATTATATGATGATAAGCATTTAGGTTTATTTACTGAAATTACTGCAGTGGCTTATCAACTCGGTTGGCAAGATAATACTGTTGCTATTACAGATACAGAAGTTAGTGAAGTTAATGGTTGGACTTATCTGAAAGGTTTTGCGCCTAAGAAAACCGAGAGTATGATTCTAATTGAGCAGTATCAATCTGAAATCGTAGAACTGAAAAAATATCTATCTGATACTGATTACAAGGCTATTAAGTTTGCTGAGGGTGAATTATCAGAAGAAGCATACCGAGAAGATAAATCACAAAGGCATGATGCTAGAGTGAGGATTAATGAATTAGAAAGTTTAATTGAGCAATTAAAAAGTAGCAAATAGAGTAGCAATTTAAGTAGCAAATAGGTTCAAGTGTCTTGTTATAAATGAGTTAAAATCTCATGCGTTCCCACGTGGGATGTGAAGCTAAATTGTCTTGCAAGACACTTACTCAAATGAGGGATTTATGGATATTGAGTCTTTTGAATTTGGCAGTATTGTGTTAATTGTAATAGTTGGCTTATCAATATTTTTATGGGGAGCTGTTAATCATGAAAACCATCTTATTGAACAGTCTGATAATTTAGAAAAAATATGTTTAAAAGTTTATAAAACTGATTTGAAGAATGACAGTGAAATTAAAGAATTGTGTAAGGGTGTTAAGATTAAACTGTTTGAGGATTGAATTATGAAATTGTGTGATTGCTTCTGCTATGTTGGTGGTTTGAATGATGGTGAATATCTGTTTAAAAACAAATTATTTCCACATTTTAAAGTGTCATTTCAGAAAAAGAATTATGAGATTATTAAAACATATCTCAAAGACAATCAATCTTTTGATGATTTTAGTGGCGACAACTATCCATTGTTGATGGCTATGGTTCAGTCTGACGGTTGGGAGATGAAGAATTGACTGTTAAAGAATACATTGATTGTATAGCAAGAAAAGAGTTTGAAATCTATCATCTGTATGTTCATGACGTACTCGACAAACTCATCGGCAGGATTGATATTAAACTCATCTGCAAGGGACACACTCACTATCACAACCATGCTTTTGATGAAAACAAAGTTTTTAAATCTGAAATTAAGAAGATCCTCAAAGGTGGTTTTCTGCGGTTTGAGTACCACATAAGGATTAATGTATGATGAATCCTTATGTGGTACTTGCAGTCGTGATTATTGGTGTCGCAATTTACGGAACAGGTTATTACCAGGGGCGCGATTCCATGCTTGTGAAACTTGACAGACAGAGGCTTGACAATGCAAACAATCTGATTGAAGTGGAGCGCAGAGCACAGACTAAGCAGAATGAAATTGTCGCAGAATATTTAAAGCAGATCAAAGACATGGAGAGCGAGAATGAGAAAATTAAAGCGAGTGCTATTCGTGATACTGTTGTCATTAAGCGTAACTGCATGTCAGACAATAAAGCAAGTGCCGGAGTGTCCGCAGCGACCGGAGCTAAGTCCGATCTTAGATGCTACACAGAAGCCGAGCTTCAGTCAAAGATTGAGAGAAGTGTGGCTATTACCCGAGAATGCGACCAGCTCGCAGTGAGATATAACGCACTGTTAAAGACTTGTAAAGAGTGGTAAAATTAAGTCATACTATGACAGAGAGGTGCAGATGTTTAACTATTCAGATATACAGAATGCCACTGTTTTTGAAAAAGACGGCAAGTGGTATTCGGATAACAGTTTTGTCAATGCCGTGATTGGTATTGAATCAGCGCATAATTCAATGGCTTATAATAAATCGGGTGCCAAAGGTCTTTTTCAGTTTGTGCCATCAACTGCACGGCAGTACGGACTCGACAATCCATTCAGTCCTGAACAGTCACTCAAAGCATTCAAGAAACTCACGGCAGACAATATCAGACAGTTACTCAAATTCAGCATTCCGGTTACTCCGGTAAATATTTACCTGGCTCACCAGCAAGGTGTAAACGGCTTCCGAAAAGCATACAACCACATGAAGAGCAATTCTCCGATTAGCGACACATTATTACGCAATATTAAGAATAATTCATTGGGTGGTTTCAAATCTGTCATTCAGTGGTATGAGGATTGGCAATCAAGAATTGAGAGAGGTATGCAGTCATGAAGAGAGAAGATTTAATCAGCTTCATGAATCACTGCAAGAGTGAAGCTGAACTGTGCAGTGACAGAAACGTCAAGCAGGACTACGCAGAGATGTTGATCTATCTCACAGAACTGTTAATCATTAAAGACAGAATAATTACTTTGCTGGAGTTGTTGAGCGATGATGATCTGTGACTATCTACCATCGCAGATCAGTGCAATCTGCGGTATCTCTATCAGTTCGATACTATGGCTCGTTGGTGGTATTGACATCAGTCTGACATGGCTATTCGTCTTCTGTGTGATTGATTACATCACGGGCACATGTTCAGCCTTTCGCCAGGGGCAGTGGACATCTAAAGTCGGTGGAAAGGGTATTGTCAAAAAACTTTTGATATTTCTGTTTGTAGTTCTCGCACATGGAATTGATGAAGTGTGCCACATCGACTACATTCGCCAGGCAGTGATCATTGCATACATCATCAATGAGTCGGGTTCAATTCTTGAAAATATTGAAACACTTGGGTATGGCAAAGTCATTCCGCCTATATTGAGACATGGACTCAAGCTTTTAAAAATGAAAAATGAAAGTATCTTAGATCAAAATAGTGATCTGTCTCACAATATAAATCAGAAGTAACAATCAGTAATTTACTTGTTCCATAATACTCTCACGACTTAATCATCATAAGAAAAAGGAGAGTATTATGGATGAGATCATGAGAACTGTAATTCCCGAGGGATCGGGTTTTGGTGGCGGTTCTGCTTTAGCGCTTGGCGCAGGCGCAATCGGTGGACTTGTTCTCGGTTCACTATGGGGTGGTAATGGTTTCGGTAATTGGGGCAATCGTGGTGGTGCCGTTGCCGGAGACGTGGGATATAACTCCGGCATTCTGAATGGAATTCAGCAACAGTTAACCGATATGAATACCAGCAATCTTGCACAGTCTGTTGCAAGTGCAGATCGTGACTTCCTGATTCAGACATCAACTCAGAATCAGTATTTGGGCGGTGCAATCAACGGTGTAGAAAATGCCGTACAGAACAATACATTAAATCAGACACAAAACAGCGGTGCAACAAATTTGAACATCTGCCAAGGTTTCAATTCTGTTAATACAGCCATTCTGAATCAAGGTTATCAGAATCAGTTAGCGGTGGTTGAACAGAATGGCGAAAACAGACTTCAAGCTCAACAGCTGGCTAATCAGCAACAACAATGCTGCTGCCAGGTTTTGAAAGCAATCTCTGATGAAGGATGTGCTAATCGCGAACTTCAGAGAGAAATTCAATATCAGAATACCCGCGATGAACTTGCACAGACACGCGCACAGTTGGCAGCATCAACCGCACAACAGAACTTGACTGCACAGTTAACAGTTCTTGCCGGACAGTTCGCACAGTCGCAACAGGCACAGACTCAAGCTATAATCAATGCTTTGAAACCAGCAACAACTACTGGTGCATAAGGTTTTTCATAATTTATTCTCGGTACATTTTTAAAGCACTCGAAAGGGTGCTTTTTTGATATAATATATACATAGTTGAGGAGTGACTAAATGATTGAAATTGTCAGCAGAAGATTCAAACCTACCGATGCAGATCAAAAATTCATGGATGCATGCGCAGAGATTGACCGTAATCCACCTGCAACATGGAGCAAATACTCCGACACGGCTGATGTGATCACAATGGAATACAATGAAATGGTTCAAGCAAAGAAAAGCGGTAATATGGCAGAGTACAAAGAAAATTTAATCCATCTGTCAACCGCTTTGCTGAAAGAATGGAGAAAGATTTATGATTGATACAAGTCAGACGATATTTCCTAATAATTTTAGAACAGATCCACTTGCGTCAAATCTGATTCAGCCTAATCAGATTCAGCCGAGAGTTCCTATCGGCTTGACACAGTTCCGAGATATGACGATGCCTTCAAACTTCACAGACTCCAGCGGTGTCGTATGGCATCTTGCGAAATCTGCGAAAGACAGTTCAGTTGAGATACCTAATCCGCAGTTCGTGTCTGTGACAAGATGGTGGAATCATGTTCACCCATCGTCCAATGGCAGAGTTTACTTATATGTTGTCGAAGGTATTAAAAAACCACGGATAGAAACAGAAACTCCGGTGATGGTCCTGTATCAATGGTTCTCTACATGCAACAGACCAAATTTCACTCCCCAGGAGATCACTCCATCTGAGTGGTATAATGCGAACGTCTACACGTCAAACATCACAGACAGTCGGGTGAGCATATTAAATGCCCTGTGCGGGGCAGAGCCACAGAGAGAACAACCGCAGATGGAACAGGAACAGATTCAGGAACTCGATTTAAAATTGTTAGGTGGTAACGATGAAGGCAGAGCAGAAAGAAAAGCTAGAAAATCTGATTAATCACATCAGAGACAATGCTGTGGAGCTTGTAGACAATACTCACATCAGTAATGAACAAATCTTTACGGCATTGTATAGAAAGGGTATTGAGTGCCTCAGCAATCAATCAGATCAGAACATCGTGGATGTTGGAGCTTTGGCACTCGCTTTTAAAGTCAGAAAATCCTGATTATTTCACAAAGTAGTGATTGTACTTTTCGGGAAGCTTATCGCAACTTCCCGATTTTCCGTCCGGTAACTCCACTCTCACACACTTTCCAGTTGAGTAACTGAAATACACGTCCGGCAGATCTGTTTTGTAGATAATTGCAATAGCAAAAGTCAGTCCGGTGATTGCTCCGGTGAGCATACAAATCACAAAGTCGTTTGTCAGAAAATCCACAATCCATCTCTTAATCATAGCAGTTTAATCCCCCATTGTTTAACAGTCTGCACACACACATTTCTCGCATTGTCAATATCATGATTCTCCAACGCTTGCACGATGGTTTCGAAATCAGTATATGATGATGGCGAAATGACTGCACTGCAGCCGAAAGCATTAAAAATCTGTTTAATCTTTTTCTTCTGCAATTCAGAAGTTCTGCCCTTGTCAACTTTAACTTCCACCGCTAGAAAATAACCGTTGACACAGCATAGCAGGTCAGGTGTTCCAGCGCAGGTCACTCCGCAACCGAAGTATTTAACGCAGTAGTGTCCGCGCTCGGCTAAATATTTCTTGAGTTTGTTCTCAAAGTCTTTCTCGCTCATAGTCCATAGTCTCTCGTGAACAATTTGTCTGTATAATCTTTTCTCATGTCGAGAGTCTTTTCAATCTTCTCTTCGACACTGTTTCTGCACTTGAGAATATAGTAGGTGCATGGTCGTGTCTGACCTACTCTGTGAATTCTTTTCTTCGATTGCTCATACAATTCGCTCGACAATGGTAATGAGTTATAGATGATGATGTCTGCAATCTGAAGATTAAGTCCCATCGCACCGGACTGATACTGAACAAATAACACGCTATATTCATGATTCATGAAGTTTGTTGTGTCTTTCATTGTGCCGTTAACTACACTCACACGTCTTTCTCCGACAATTTTCTTCATCGCAAACAATTCAGCGTTAAAATTGTAAAAAACCACAACACGCTTGCTCGTTGATTCGAGTAAATCGGACAAAGCTTTCATTCTCTCGCTGGATGTCGCACAGATACCGCGAAGATATAAAAGTCGTTTGAGTGGATTGTCAGCAATCAGTTCATTACCATTCCACTCTGTCACTCCGGTCTTCAGAAGTTCCTTGTACTCTTTAGTCACGGAATGAACAACAGGAATAAATCTCTGCTCCGGCAGATTAATCACTTCTTCGGTCTTGATGAAGTCGGCACCGTGGTCTTTAAGTATGCCAATAAGTTCATCAGTATTCTTGTAACCATCCACCATCTTAACATCATATCCGCCAAAGTTTGACAGATGATATCGTATGAACTTTTCCCAGTATTGAGCTTTATTCATCTGTACTCCGAGAAGTTTAAGCTGGCTATACAGATGTTCGTATTTACCGCCGACCGGAGTGCCGGACAATAAAATAATATGGGATGGTTTCATCTTCAGCACAACTTTAGTGCGCTTCGCAGTCTCATTCTGAATCATTGAAGATTCATCAAGCATGAGTGTGAAGTTGCGGAGCTTGAGCAAATCTTCCCTGCGTGTCAGCAGATCATAGTTAATCACTGCAACTCCGCTAAATAGCGGATCGCATTTCTTCGTGAAATCGTAAACCTTGCGATTGTAGAAACACTCGAAATGCTCTATCCAATCGCGTACTTTAGACTTCTGACAGACAACTAAAATCTGCTTATCATTGAACATGACTGCTTTCTCGGCACCAACAAAAGTCTTGCCGAGACCCATATCATGATAGAAAGCCACTCTATCGTGGCCTTCAACTCTTGTGAGTGCGTTAACCTGATGTGGCAGCAGAGTTACCATTTTAAAACTCCTCCACGATAAAATCATTATCGGTAAGCCACTTTTCCACTTTGCAGAAAGGTGCATCAACAAGTTTCCATTTGAAGTCGGTGTACTTGCCATCATGTAGAGACTTGCAACGCGTGGCAGTAAATACGTTACCTTTGTCATCGCCATGTACCACAGTCTCAAACATCACAGTCTGCATGTATTTAAAGTATGTAGCAACTTTCGTCACTTTACCGATGCCGTAAAGTCGCTTGAATTTAATAAAATTATCTTTCATTTTTCTCACTCCATAATCCACGCAATAATTTCGGCAGCAGTGCCGTAACAGATGCACTCACCCTTATAATTCAACTGATAATTGAACTCGTCATGCGCATCGGCATAGTTTCTTAACTGTTCCAACACTTCGCCGATGTGAGCATGCGCTGACAATACTGCGCCATTCATATTTTTAATTTCGTATTTCATGGTTAAACTCCTTCTGTTGTTGAATTATTTCCTTAACCTTTACCTAGTATTATAGTGATAATTTTTATAATTGCAAGTAATTTTTATAATAAAATGTGATTTATTTCACATTATTTGTTAATTTTCTCTTTGCAACAGTAATCGCCTTCTTTAGTTTGGCAATGTTCACTTCGGTTCGGGTTATTTCAGCGTCAGCAAATCTCATTCCCTCATGATTCATGATTGCATTGATTCCACGGTCTATCAGCGCAAGATTCTCAATGTCGAAGTTCTGCTTGTTGCCATCGAGAAATATCACGACATCGGTACTCTTTAATTTAACATTGTGGTAGTTCTCATATACCACACGATGCTTTAATTGCCAGCGTCTAGGCTCGGCAACTTTAATCTCAACATATCCTTCAACGTTGATTCTTTCTGAACCGACTTCACGATGATTGTTAGGCTGATGTCCTTTCTTAAACATTGTGTGTTTAGACTTCTCATAGACCGCAGCAGGCATCTTTTTGCCCTTGTTTACCGGAACGTGACCTTTTTCAAATTTGCCGTGGTTCTCAAATCTGATGATGTGCTTTCGAGCTAGAAATGATTTAAGTTGTTCCTGCGTCAGCATATCACCAAATTTAGCAGTCACAATCTTGTGCAACTCGGGAAGGTGTTTTCCCCAGCTCGCTTTGCGGATGAATTCTTCAAGCTCAGGAGGAAATTTACGGCTCATCTTTAACTCCAAGCACTTCGCGGAATGTCTTAGGCAGTGCATCATTTGGATTGTCTGCATATGCTTTGTGATCATTGTAAATCTTATATATATCTACTTGCACTCGAGTATTGTCAACGATGGTATGAGCAACAGATACAACAGATTTGGAGCGTTTAATCTCATGCTCAAGTTGCTCATCAGTCAAGTCTTCATCGGTCAGTCGCTCTAACTGAGCAAACAAATGATTGTTCAGATCCTGTAATGTGTTCTTCATTTCTTCCTCCTGTTGTCAACGGGTTCAGTGAGTGCTGCTTCAAGTAACCATCTTAATTTAATTCGGCTATTGAATGTTCTCAGACTGATTTTCCAAAATTTACACATCTCGGTTTTGTTTGGAAATTTATTTCCGAGATGGTCTTCACACTCGTAACCTTCCGGCTCTGTGAGAGCAGTCTTGAGTGATGCACCGTGTCTAATTCGGTATCTGAATAGTGCATATGATACATTGTGATGCTCGCACATGTCTTTTAGTGACGAGAATACGTTTCCTTCATGATCTTTACATTTAATGTGTTCCATAGTTTCCTTTACACCTGTTAATCGTTCTTTAATTGTCCAGTTCTTTTCTTTTCTATCGAGATATGTTTCGTAATTTACTTTGTGATATTCGCACATGGCTTTGTGTGATGTGAACCATCTTCCTTCATGATCACACACTCTGCCCTTCATTGTTAATGTTTCTTCAATACTCCGTCCCGACTTGAGCCTTGAGAATGCCGTGTCCGGTGGCACTCCCCATGCTCTAAACATCGCAGTCATGGATGGATAGTCTTTTCCAAGATGGTCTCTCGCTGGTATCGGTTCGCCTGGGATTCTCAGGCTCAGTCTCAAGAGCGTCTTTGAGACTCCATCCGTGACGCATTCTGTACTTGAATGTCTGATACGGAATGTTGTAGTGGTTGACCATGTCACGCTTGGTTCTCCATTCCGTACCTTTATGGTCTTTAAACTTCATCTTTCTTCCTCTTACTGTGAGCAGGCTCAGTCAAGGCGCGTTCCACACTCCAGCACATTGAATTATAACGTGTGTAAAATGTGGAGTAGTTCGCGTTCCAATGCCGGCACATGTCTTTTATAGACTTGAACTCGTTTCCGAGATGGTCTTTACATGGGTGATTGTTACCGAACTTATCACGCTTGTATGAGTGTGTGAGCAGTTCTTCAATCGAGACTTTACCGCCACTTAGCTTCGCAAAAGCATGATTCACATCCCATCCCCATGCTCGAAACATGGCACTCATGGAGGGATAGTCTTTTCCAAGATGGTCTCTCGCTGGTATTGACGCACCGACGCCAAGAACAGGCATTGTCAGTGCTCGCTCAAGGGTCCACTTACACCTCATTCGACTGCGGAAGGTGGAGAGAGTTATATGCCAATATCGGCACATCTCCAGTTCAGATTTAAACTCGTTACCGAGATGGTCTTTACACTTTTTAAAAAGTCTTATGCGTTGCGTCAATGCTCTCTCGAGAGTCCATTTATATCTCATACGCATACGGAATGTTTGAATGCCGATTCCGTAATGCTCACACATGTCTGTCAACGATTTAAACTCGTTTCCTTCATGATCTTTATATTTCATATCAATTTCTCATCAAATACACTGTCATCATAATATTCAAAGTTAGGGTCTTTACGGATTGCAGATCTCACGAACTCCAGTAAATCAGCTGGCAGGTCAACGTATCTCAGCATCATGTCATCGCAGCCAAGATAGCACGGCTTGAGTTCTCCGGTTCTGCGAGAGCCAATCGCCCACAAGCGATAGTCGGGATCATAGCGGATAATGAATTCATCTTCACTCCAATCAGCCGACATGTAGCACGTCAGCCGTCTACCCGTAAAGCCTGTTGTTTCAGCCTTGATCTCATACGAGTGATTGGCAAATCGCACTTCGTATGAATTACGGTTCTCATTCCAATAATCTTCTGTACTTCTCATTGTGTTATAATTTAACATTTTTTTTTCTCCTATTTTAGATTTTGGTTTTGTTCTTAACCTTTACCTAGTATTATAAAGATAATTTTTATAATTGCAAGTAGTTTTTACAATAAAATGTGATACAGATCACAAATAAACAAATAAAAATAAAAAAATCACAGATTAGTCAGATCTGTGATTATTTGAGGAGTTAATAACTTAATGAATAAAGAATTTAGCTAGAAACAAGAAACCCGATCAGACGATGCCGTGAGTGCCTAATCGGGTTCTGTATCAGAAGGAAATTAATTAATCGCTAATAAAAATCAACCGATGTGATTATAGTATCAGATTGTGATGGGCGTGTCAACAGTTTTGTGAAAAAAAAGAAAAGGGCGCATAAAGCAACCCTATAAGACCTAAAAGAATAATAGCAAATTTAACCGTCAGCGTCAATACCCAATTCTTTTAAGTGGCGATAACTTTCTTCAATATAGATATCATAGTCAATATCTGCTGGCAGTTCATCAGGTAGTTCCATACATGGGGCACTCTCATCAGATAACGGCACTCGCTTACCGTTCAAGTAGTAAAAACTGTCAAGCGAGTGTGATGAGTAATAAAAGCGTATCGACTTGCCGAATATCTGATCTCCCCATCGGCAGCCACCATTAGCAGTGGCAATAGTAACAAACTGTCTGATGTCTTTGCACTCTCTGATTGTCTGTTCAATCGGAGTTCCGTTGGCTAAATACTCACGAATTGCAGTGAAGCATATCGGACAACGCGGATTGTTGCGAAGTCGATTATATGAGTCTGTTAAATCAGCATATGCACCTTTAGCCTTAACGTGACCATCAGTCTTAATTGCGATATAGTCGCTTACACTTCGGCTCGCTATGAGCTTGTATGACGTTATCTCCATGTCATATTTGGTAACTCTGCACCAGGCATCCACAATTTTTTTCTTGAGTTCGGATTTGTCTTTGTGAAAGTAGGTCACAATGCCGTCTGTGTTGGCACTGATGACTTTAATTCCGTTCTCTTCCAGCTTTTCAATCAGCATGAGAAGTGACAGTTGTCCTGTTACTGTAATCTTTGGTGACAGAAATGGCGAATAAAAACGTGAGTATCTGTCACTGAATTTACCGAAAGTCGCATTGATAGGTATTTTAAGTGCCTGAGCTTTAGCTTTGTCTCCGCTTTTCTTTGCATTGACACGCTCTCTGACAATGTCCTGATACACTGTGATGAACTCGGAGCCTAAATGCTCAGGATAGCAGCAGCAGTTGATGATTGTGGATGGGTAGTATGAAGTTACGTCACAATCTTCGATACAATGGTCGTCTCCGGCAGAATAATACATCGCTTTTTCTGTAGAGTGGATGCCACCGAGAGCGCATGTATAGATCGTGTCACCAATTTTAATCTTGCGGAAAGTCTTACCATCCGAGAACTTGAATTTAACGTGTCCGGTCTCATCGAGATAGTAGACGTTGCTCTGGTACTCGTTAAGCAGTTCACGGCACTGCGGAAGATTGAATTTAACGTGCTTAGGTGCATTGTAGTACCACTCGTCTGTTGTCTGCGGTTTCTTTCTGACATCTACTCCGAGTTGCGCAAGTCTGTCGAGCACGATGGACTCTGCGATCTTACTGTCACCTTTGGAGCGTAAATCAATGCCAAGCTTGTCACCGATTTGTTTACGCAGTCCGATTTGGAACTCAACTTCATGATAGAGTTCTGCAGTCACTCGGGTATCATTGGCACAATATTTTCTCATCAGTGGCAGTTGCGACTCTTCAATGATACTTGATGGATCGAGTGGAAGATCTTGCATTGTCTTTGTGTGAATTCTGCCACCGTAAATCTTTAAAGTCGCATGACCAGGGAGTATATCAATTATATCCACATGATCAATATCGAATGTCTTATATGCTTTCAATATCTCCCATGATCGTATTCTTTCATGAATAATATCATCAGATGTTTTCTTCAGTTGTTCTGTAGTCTTGCCGTCAAGCAGCATGTAGATCAACGGAATGTCATAGTTATTGCCGTTGAATGTTATGATTGTGTGATGTGTGAGCAGTTTCTTCAGCTTTGCTTTGTCATAGTCAGAGCCGTTGAACACTTCAATATATGTGTATTTGTCATGCTTCATACTGTAAAACATGATCAGAAAATAATTGTGATAGCACTCCACATCACACGTCAGTAACATTATTCAATCTCCTTTTCAGCTTCTCGGAATTCATCAATCAGTTTCTTCAGTTCATGAACTGCGGAATTGACGTCACACTGTTTCCAGTCTGATGATTTATTAATCTGATATATACACTTCAAGTCGTCTATGAACTGACGCAGGAACTCAATACAGTGATAGATGAATTGAGTGACAATCCGTGAGCCTGAATCAACTGCGCAAGTGGTGAAGACATCCTCCCACACGTAATCAAGAATGTTGAGCACATTGTTGTCAGTAACTCTCTGATGTATCAGCTTGTGGATGAAGTCAGTCACACTCATGTTGTGCATCATGCAGTCAAGTGAGAGAAGATTAGAGAATGTTGGATGACAGACATCATCTCGCAAGTCTCTCAGAATGTAGTCATCCTCGTAGTCATCAAAGTATGTCATAGATTTTCTTCCTCGCGAACTTTGGTTTCAATACTAGTCATAGTCTTTCTTTCCTTCCATCTTTTTCAAATTAAGTTCAAATTCCACTTTCTGAAGTCTCACGTTGATTTCGAGCAGTTGCTTTTCAAGTTTGCCAAGCTCACGCTGGAGACTTGCAAGTTGTTGTTCAAGTTCAATCATTGTTGTTCTGTTTCTCCAATCTGATTCTCATTTTAATTTTAAGCTAGATTATTATATAATTACTTTGTTCTCATGAACATGGTTTATTTTTTTATCCCCTCTTGACGGGTTAACTCAGGCATGTACAGCCCTTTGGGGTCCTACATGATAATATAGATCTCTAATCTGTATTGCTAGGTTTAAAGAATAAACTAAATATCCACAAAACAAAATTTTTAAATAGCTCTAGACGGTAACTAGGGCTATTTTTATTCTTCTACTCCAAAAGGTTTTAACTTATCTATAAAATTAAAAATTACTCTGTTCTCTTTTGGCTCATAAACAAAAGTAAATAAATCATATTGTTTTGCGTATTCTCTTAGCTTTTCATAACAACTTCTCTGTTCATTACCATCCGCAATAGTCACAACATCAAGTTGTTTTCTTTCACCCCTGCTGTTACTGTAAATAAAAGCAACTTTAAACGGTGTATCAATGATAAAAAACATTAATTTGGTTTTATCGTTCATTCTTCTACCTCACATTACACGCATGGCTTCTGTACCATTCCCGTTTTTCTTGCGGTATGCTATTTTCCGGAATATAGAAAGCATAATTAATTCACATAATAATCTGTACCACACCAAAAATCATCATCCTCAAATCCACAACAGTACCGACATTCATAATAATCATCGTTATAATCATCAATATAGTACTGACCTTTGCAATCTTCGTTATAATCAATTAATTCACCATATACATAATATAGTTCACAATCTTTTAAATTATCGAATGATCTCATATTATCAGTGAAATAACCCATTTCGCCTAATTTAGGTTCACTAAAGGTATATGGGTCATAAACATGCGCATACCCATATAAATAACGCGAGTTTTCAAATTTTTTGTTTTCAGTTTCGTTCATTATTCTGCTCCAGAGTTTCAAGTTTTTCTGTTAGTTTTTGAAATATGTAAAGAGCTTGCTTATTTGTAATTGGCATATCAGACAATTTATCTATAAGTAGTTCTAATTCTTTCTTTGACAATGAAACAGAAATTGTATCAGCAATAATTTTTTGATTTTCTAATAATTCTTTAGCAGTCATTCTTCTACTCCAAATTCCTTTTCTACATAATCTTTCAAATAACCTAAAATGCGTTCGTGCCTTTTAATTGTGTTATTAATGTTTTCTAGGTATTCCAATTTTTTAAGAATACTATCCACATTTTGAGTAGCATTTTTTCTTAATTCTTTAAGTTCCTTTTTAATGGTTATCCCTTGATTGATATATTTATTTAACTTTTTCTGAAAATACTTAATATCAGAATGAACAACATTTACATCTATTATAGGTCTATTCAAAATCATCGTCATATTCTCCCTCAATCCAAGTAGAAATAATATCGTCGCAATATCTATCATAATCATCAGAATAATAATCTACTAGAGCATCATTCATTTTTTCTGAATCTCCTTTGAACATTTCATATAAAATGAAATCATAAAGGTTGTTTTCTGTAATTTTATCGCATACAAAATTTTCTTTTGTTTCTGATGATTCTCTTAGAGCATCAGCTCTTTTATTAAATTCTAAATTAGTCATTTTTCGACATCTCCTAAAATTTCTCTTATAAAAAATCCAAAAGTAATCAATGACGTGTTGGCAAGTTCTGACAATTCGATGCCATACTGCAGTTCTCTATGGTTGTATAATCCGATACTGGTCATCTTGTATGACTGCTCAAGATCCCACGATGGAATTGCAATTCCCAGGCACAGTGTTACCACGTCAATGTTTGAGTACATGATTAAATTGACAAAGGCTCTCTCGTCACTTGTGGCAGTCCGCAACGCTTTAGACAATTCGATGGTAAAAGTACGATTAAGTTTATTAACCGTCTTCTCAAGTTCTGATATATCCATGTCTTAATTTCCATTCTGACAAAAACGGCTCACCCGAGAGAGCGAGCCAACAAAAAAAATAATTAAAATTGGAAGTCTTCTTCAAAGTCCACATCGTCAGATTTCTTGTTCTGCGGTGCATACGGGTCTTTGTCCTGGTTCTCGAATTCGTCATCAGCATTGTCTGCGAATTCTGCAAATTCAGACTGTGCAGATGCACCACCGCCAATGTGTTCTGTTTTCTTGCGCAACATCACATTGTTAAGACCACATGCAACACCGCGGTTGCCCTGGTTGTCAAAAGCATAGAAACTGATTGACACATGAAATGTGGCTCCGGAGTAGCAGTACTCTTCAAGATCCTGTTCTGTGGCTTTCTCATTGAATCGATTCACAATCTGCGGTCTGTTACCGGAGTTCGCGTTAAAGAAATACGAATTCTTGAACTCATCTCCGTCTTTCTCAGCATCACCATCTCGCAACGGCAGTTTGATTGCTTGAAGTTTAACTTTCTCACCGAACTTTTCTTTGGCAACCGTAACGATGGCTCGCTTGATCTGTTCAATCTGCGGATCGTCTTTCTTCAATATGCAGCATAGTGAATACTTGCCTAATGATCCGTCCTGATTTTTTCTAGGTTCGGTTAAGAATGGATATACACCGATTACATTTTTAACTATCATTTTCTGTGGCATAGAATTACCTCTTATTTTCAATTTCACTTAAATTAACTTCAACTCGTTTGTCTGACGACAACGCAACTTCAATCTCGCCTAACGGCTTTTCTACAATCTCGCTCATGATTTCTTCAAACTGTTCCTTATCAAGTTTCTTTTTGAGCAGTTTCTCAATCTCACTGATTGGTTTCATCGACTTTTTGTAAATCTCGTCAGCAGTCAGCACATCAAACAGTGGAGACATGATCGGATCTCCGGCAGCATCCGTGAATCTCCGCTTTGTGTTCTTGCGTACAAGTTTCAGAGAGCCTTTATAGTCATGAGATCCGTCAAGCAGTTCATTTGTGACATGCTGTCGAACATTGTCAACAAATGTCTTAATCTGATCACCAAACTCCACAATCTTCGATTTCTGCTCAGTGGTCAGCGTATAGAGTGATGGCAGTACATCAGCTTCTCCGGCAAACTCAATCATGGCATCACTCTGAAGCTTGTCTCTTAGGTGTGCACAGTTGCCATGTGCAGGGCACCACTTGCAGGCAGACTCGCTCGGGCAGAATGTGCCGTCGCTCAGAGTCTCCTTTGCTTTAGGAATCAGCACTTTATACTTCCACGCATTAACATCAGCAACCGTGGTACTGTATGTTCTGATGACGTCTCCGCCTGCATTAGGCTGGACAATGCTCAGTTCAACCGAGCCACTGCAGATCTTATACTTCTCAATCATGGCGACTGCATAGATCATCAGTTGACTGTTGCACACTTCGTCAACGTACACACTGCCATTCTTGTAGTCTATGATGTGGAGTCCAAGCTTCGGTGCATAGATACAGCAGTCAACAGTGCCACCTTCCATACCGTCAATGCCGAGAAAAGTCAAGTCTGCATAAATCTCTGATGAGCACTCATACTCAAAGCCATGTTTACGGTATTCATCGCACAGATTACGCACGAAGTTAACCATTATCGTGGCATCTTCAGCCATGTCTGATGTTACTTCATAGTTGCATATCTCGGTGCCGATGTAGTCAGCCGGGCATCTGTTATTCTTCAGACATTGTTCAATCAGAGCGTGAACTGCAGTTCCGAGGTTCGCATAGCTTGAACTCTCGGATTTCAGTCCGAGTTTCTCGCAGAAGTTCGGTGCTGCGGTGCATGTCATCCATGTTTTACTCCACGACGGAGCAAGTTTAGAGTGTCCCATGATTAAATCCTCGCTAATTCGTGATAGAATTCAGTCAGTCGGCTCTCGGAGAGTGTGCCAATGTCTGCCGTGGATTTAAGTTTGTGTCTGATCATGAACTCTTTCGCTTTGTCTTTAGAGCCATTCTTGGCCATAGAGCAAAGTTTTGTCTTGCAGAACTTGATCATGTTTGCAGGAGTCTCCAGCGTATCATTATCAGCCTGTGCAGTTTCAGTTCTATCGTCAGCCACACTCTCAAATTCAGGAGTGGTTTCTGATTTCCGAGGTTTGTCAGTCAGTTTCTTAATGAACTCAACTGCGTCTGTCAGAGTTTTTGAATTCTCTGTGTCAATTTGAATGTTTATAATCATATCTAACGTCCTTCTGTTTAAACGATACACTCATAGTACAACAATAAAAAAATCAAGTCAATATATTTTTTCAAAAAAAATTAAATATTTTTTATAGATTTTATCAAACAAATGATGTAGTATAAAGAATATGTTTTTAATTATAGAGAGGTAATTATGACCAAGAAAGAAATTGACTCAATGAAAGTTCAATTATTGCACAGGCTTTTAGAGATATCTGATAACAATATCTCATATTTAGGTATGAGTGTTAATGTACCATTTCAAACCATAAGCCTGTGGAGAAAAAATGATATGATAACAGATCGCGGAGTGAAATTCGTGATGGAGAGTGAACTTGCGGATGAAGTTCCACCTGCATTAAAAGAATATATCACTAATAAATATGAATACAAGAATAAATATGAATACAAGAATAAATAATAGAGGAGTGTTCTATGCGTGACATTGAACAGTTGAATTATTATATAAAGAGAAAGCTTGATCTCATACCACTGCGCAAGCCGACAGGTGACTCACAGGGCAAAGAGCCACTGCAGAAAGAGTGGCAGACCAAAGACTACTCCGTGGACGATATTAAAAGCTTCTTTAATAAAGGATATAACATCGGCTTCAGACTCGGTCGTAATCATCTGATTGTGGACTGCGATCCGAGAAACTACGGCAAGGAGAACAGTCTCGACAAACTGATATCTTTTCTAGGTATCAACCTTTTCACAGTGTGTACTTACGTCAAGACTGGATCGGGCGGATACCACTTCTACATGACACTTGATCGTGATGTCAAACTGTTGAATGAGCTCAAGGACCGTTTCCCTGGTATTGAATTCAAGACTCACGGACGGCAGGTAGTCTGTGCTGGATGCGAAACGATTCACGGTGAGTATCAGTTCGGCAACATCACAAGCGATTTTACCGCGCCAGGCAAACTCATTGATTTACTGACTGTCAAGAGCACATCAAGCTCAAGTGCAGGTTCAAGTGAAGATAAATATATCTCAAATGATGAACTGAGAGATATACTGAATTTACTGCCGGTTGAAGATTATCAATCAAATGATGAGTGGTCGAAGATCATGTTTGGTTCACATCATGCAACGCGAGGTGAAGGACTTGATGTATTTCTCGAATGGTCTCTGTCAGATCCGAAATATGCAGATGATGAGAGTAAGATTGTGACAAGATGGAACAGTATTAACGATAATACAATGAACAATATCACAATCGGAACGCTTCTCAATGAAGTAAAATGTCACGGCAAAGAGTATCGGTTGAAGACCAAAGACTTTGACAATATTACTGACTGTGAAGATGAAGAAGAGGAGGAGTTTACGATTGCCGATGAAGACTTTAATGCCGAAGAAGAATTTACTGTTGAAGAGACGGAAGAAGACAAAGAGGACTATCCTGAGCCATCGCAAAACAACGGTAAATCAAAAATTGCATTAAATCTTGCAAATAAAATCACAAAGAGCAGTAAAGACAGTGATATTGTTACTGCAATAAAGAGTGCGCTGGCTGCCGATGAAATCACACAGAGAATTGCACTTGAAACAATCAGATCTAATCTCGACATTAGTGAAGACAAATTCGCCAAGCTCTCAAACAGAGTACGCATGGAAATGTTGAATTACGGAACGCACGATCTCGCTCATTGTCTCGCTATGGAAACACTTAAACACAAATTCCACAATTCAGACTGGCTAATCAACAGTGTGAACAAACAGTTTTGGTGGTTTAACGGCAAGTATTGGAAAGTTGTTACAAATGATTATGTTGACAAGAATATCTTGCATGAGCTTGAACAATTCAAGAAAAAACTCGATCCGTGCTCCAAGATAAATGAGAAGAGTCTCTACACTCAGGCGTCAGGCTTTATCAGAACAAGGACAGCTCAATGCGATGATGTGCTAGATCTCAAAGGAGAGCCTAAACCCGTGATTAACTGTCAGAATGGTGAACTGTGGATTGAAGAAGATGAGCAGAGCAAAATAACCACTAAATTCATCAACAGACACAACGCAGACAGTCATCTGCTCTCAGTTACAGATATTGTGTACAATCCCGAAGCTGAGTGTCCGCAATATGACAAGGCACTGCATGAGATTTTCAGAAATCTGCCGGACTGTGAAGACGTCATCCGCCACTGGTATGAGATCATAGGATATATTCTTTATCCGAATAAAAATCTAGCTCACTTCTTTTTACTGAGAGGTAATGGTGGTGATGGAAAATCCACAATGATGAAAATCATATCAGCCATGCTTGGTGATGCAGTTCTGCCGGAGAGTATAGAGCGTTTCAGAACAGGAACAGGCAGTGACAGTCATGCAACTGCATCACTTGTAGGTAAATTGCTTGTTTTCGATGATGATGTCAACAAAAGTGTTGTTCTGCCGGACGGAGTATTAAAGAAGCTTTCTGAACGTGGCAAAATGACTGCCAATCCTAAAGGATTTGAGACTTACACTTTTACTAAAATATCCACGGTTGTACTGTGCTGCAACGGCTTCCCAAAGACTAAAGATGTGTCGGAAGGTTTCAAGAGACGCGCGATGGTTGTGCCATTCAACAGACACTTTACTGCAGATGAAATGGATCTCAACATCGCTCAGCGCATCATAGGAAGTGAATTATCGGGCATCTTTAACAAGGCACTTGAAGGACTCAAGCGACTCCATGAAAGAGGAAAGTTTGATCCACCTAGATCATGCGAAGACGCTAAAAACAGATGGCTAAATTCAGCAAGCTCAATCTTCGAATTCATCTCCGAGTGTGTCGACAAGACTTCTGATAACAGTGACAAAGAGAAACTGTCAGATCTGTACGTACGATACCAGCGTCATTGCACAGAGACCAACATATCACGAGTAATGACAAAGAAGGAGTTTGAGGACAGCATGGAAATCATGAATTTCCCATCAAAAAAGACCGATACCCACACCAGGTTGTACTTCGGAATTAAACTGAAAAATGAAAACTGCGAGGAGTTTGAGAATGTAAAAGATGATGAAAATGACGAATCAATGTTTCAGAATCAGTTTTAATTAGTTCCATTTTCGGGAACAAATATCAAAAAGCATTCAGACTGGATGCTTTTTTTATTTTCCGCTTGGATAGAATGGATAAGTTTTTTTATATGGTGCAAAACTTTTTTTTAAATGCTTGGATAGAATGGATAAGTTTTTTTATATGGTGCAAAACTTTTTTTTAAAATGCTTGGATAGAATGGATAAGTTTTTTTATATGGTGCAAAAAAATTTTTTACTTGGATAGAATGGATAAGTTTTTACCTATGCAAAAAAGTTATCCATTCTATCCAAATGTCTATAAAATAACCAGTTTTGGATAGTTTGGATAACTTTTTTACATATGTATATTAATATTTTTTTTTTATTCTCTCATTCTCTCTTTTTTTTATTATTATTTTTTTTTTCACGCGTATGGTTATATAAAAAAGTTATCCAATCTATCCAAGAATCACGGAAAGCCTTATGTGGTGCGGTTCTCCGAATGGATAACTTTTGGATAGTTTGGATAGTAATTTTTATAATGTATTTTTAGTTCATTTTTCGTACAAATGTGGTATTCTATTCAGAAACAGGAGAAAATCATGGCAAGAATCTTCAGAACTCTGTGCACTCAATGTCATCTGGTTAAGGCATCGGGTGCAGATGGTTTGTGTGACGAATGCAGAAGTAAATATAAACGCTGGACAATTTATCAAAAATTTAAAGGTTCAAGTATTGCAAGATACGGCCGAAAGTGGTATAAATTAAGACAGAGCATTTTAAAGCGTGACAGTTATCTATGCCAGGAATGCCTGCGTAACGGGAAGTATCAAGTCGCGGAGGACGTGGACCATATTGTACCATTGACGCAAGGTGGAACTGATGACGAGAGTAATCTGCAATCGTTGTGTCATGAATGCCACAAGATTAAAACTGCTCGAGAGAGTCAGACACGATACAAGTAATCATATTTACTTGCTATGGATTGATTTCATCGCTGTCAAAATTTTGACAGTCCACAAACTCTTACAAGGTAGGGGGTATGAAAAATCTCTAGCGAAATATGACAATTTAT
>Ga0310695_10002289_pt1 | contig 40943 bp, 32 predicted proteins | sample RumenRJG_04DNA_FD_203882 | JGI IMG/M metagenome (GOLD analysis project Ga0310695, IMG submission 203882) | Bovine rumen microbial communities from Lethbridge, Alberta, Canada - RJG_04 (v2) (version 2) | ecosystem: Host-associated > Mammals > Digestive system > Stomach > Rumen | place: Canada...
TATTTATACATTACATCATTTGTTTATGATATGTCAGACGAAATGAAATGCTTCAATCTATCAAAAAGTTTCCCTGTCGGGACTATGATAATTGTCTGAAAACCAAAAAAAGCTCAGCGTCTTTGCGACTTAGCGTGAAATATGGTGGCGGGTTTTGGGCTGAATAGTTACCCATTTCACAGATATACAACAAAAAAACGACCGGCTGCGCGGGCAGTCGGCCGTTTCGTGTTTTTGATGTGGTACCTCCGGTCTCGTTGCGGATCAGTTTCGGATGAGGTCTATCAAATCATTCACATCGGCGATGTTGATTTCGCCATCGCCGTTCACATCACCGCGGGGACTCCCGCTACCGTCAAAAATCATTTCGACGGCGGCATTCACATCAGCAATATTGACTTCATGGTCGCCATTCACATCGCCAATGAATATATCTTCCACAATCTGTCCGAAATAGGGATACCAGTTCTCGTCAGCCCGATAGGCATCAGCTGTTCCCTGCAGCACATGAAGCGTACGGCCCGAGTAATCACCATCATACAAATTGAATTGTTCATTCCCGTACGATACTCTCGAGAGGTCAGCAATGTAGCAATACACATCCGACAGTCCCGTGCACCAATAGAATGCCCCGTCACCGATAGAAGTTACCGATTTGGGGATGACGATGCTGGTCAGATCAGTGCAACTCTCGAACGCACAGCCAGCGATGCCTAATGTTCCTTCTTTTAAAGTCACATTGGTTCCGCTTGGCATCGTTCCCTTATACCCGTAAGCGACCTTGCCTGCATAGACCAGTCCGTCTGGCTGGTTATTGTACCATGCTGTATTATAGAACGCCGAGAGACCGATAGAAGTTACCGAGTTAGGGATGACGATGTTGATCAGTCTAGTGCAGGCCTCAAACGCCCCGATACCGATAGAAGTCACCGAGTTGGGAATGTTGATGCGGGTCAGCCCAGTGCAACTAGAGAACGCCCCGTCACCGATCTTAGTTACCGAGTTGGGGATGACGATGCTGGTCAAATCAGCACAGTTAGCAAACGCATAGTCACCGACAGCAGTGACCGTGTTGGGGATAGTCGTGTTCCTGCAGCCCAACAATAAAGTATTAGAGGCGGTCTCGATAATTGCATTGCAGTTGTTGCGTGAATCATATCTTGGATTGCCACTGTCTACCACGATGCGGGTCAGCCCAGTGCAGTTATAGAACGCCCAGGCACCGATGGAAGTTACCGAGTTAGGGATGTCGATGCGGGTCAGCCTCTTGCAGCCAGAGAACGCCTTGTCACCAATCTCAGTTACCGAGTTGGGGATGACGATGCTGGTCAGGCCTTCGCAGTCCTCGAACGCCCCTTCACCAATCTCAGTTACCGAGTTACCTATGTTGAGGCTGGTCAGTCCCCAGCAGCCCTTGAACGCCTCGTCGCCAATCTCAATTACCGAATTGGGGATGACGATACTGGTCAGGCCAGAGCAGTTACAGAACGACTTGTTACCGATATAAGTTACCGAGTTGCCTATGTTGGCGCTGGTCAGTCCATAGCAACTTTCAAACGCCCAGGCACCAATAGAAGTCACCGAGTTGGGGATGACGATGCTGGTCAGTCCACTGCAGCCCTCGAACGCCCCGTTACCGACCTCAGTTACCGAGTTGGGGATGTTGATGCTGGTCAGCCCGTAGCAGTAAGCGAACGCAAAGTTACCGACCTTAGTTACCGAGTTGGGGATAGTCGTGTTCTTGCAGCCCAACAATAAAGTATTAGAGGCGGTCTCGATAATTGCATTGCAGTTGTTGCGCGAATCATATCTTGGATTGCCACTGTCTACCACGATGCTGGTCAGCCCTAAGCAGCCCTCGAACGCCCAGGCACCGATCTCAGTCACCGAGTTACCTATGTTGACGCTGGTCAGCCCATCGCAACAATAGAAGGCATAGTCACCAATCTCAGTTACCGAGTTGGGGATAACGATACTGGTCAGGCCTTCGCATCCCTTGAACGCAAAGCTACCGACCCTAGTTACCGAGTTGGGGATAGTCGTGTTCTTGCAGCCAGCAATCAACTCATTATCGGTGGTCTTGATAATTGCATTGCAGTTGTTGCGCGAATCATATCTTGGATTGCCACTTTTTACCACGATGCTGGTCAGCCCAGTGCAGTACGCGAACGCCTCTTGACCGATCTCAGTTACCGAGTTGGGGATGACGATGCTGGTCAGGCCTTCGCAGTAAATGAACGCCAACTCATCAATAGAAGTCACCGGGTAGGTGGTTCCATTATAGGTGACTGCGGGTGGGATGACGACAGAGCCTGAATACTCATAGTAAAATGAAATACAATTTTGACCTCTGAAAGTCACGGCGGCCTCATTGCCGTTGATCTTGTAATAGATGCCATCGACCTCGAAGTCGTGGGCCGTGGCGAGTGCGGGCAACAGGAGGGCCAGCAGCATTACGGAAAAGCGGAAGAGTTGTTTCATAATCAAAATGTTTAGAAATAAATAACGGTTGATATCATCATTGATTGAAGGTCTCATCCGCAAAGGTAATAAAGATTTTTCAATTTTCATCACAATCATACCCATTTGCTGTAACTATTCAGCGATTTCCCTCACGCTAAGCCGCTAAGTCGCTAAGAGTCTAATATTTATACATTACATCATTTGTTTATGATATGTCAGACGAAATGAAATGCTTCAATCTATCAAAAAGTTTCCCTGTCGGGACTATGATAATTGTCTGAAAACCCAAAAAAGCTCAGCGTCTTTGCGACTTAGCGTGAAATATGGTGGCGCGTTTTGGGCTGAATAGTTACCCATTTCCCCTATATCTCAACAAAAAACGGCCGGCTGATTTCTCAGTCGGTCGCTTCGTGTTTTTGATGTGGTACCTCCGGGGATCGAACCAGGGACACGCGGATTTTCAGTCCACTGCTCTACCACTGAGCTAAGGTACCTTTTCAAAAGCGACTGCAAAGATACGGCGACTTTTTGACCTGACCAAATTTTTTGAGGAAAATTTTAATTTTTTCTTTTTTTCGACGAAAAGCATTACTTTTGTGATATGATAATCCATTAATGTGTCTGGATATGTTGCCACCCATCATCAGATTGCTGCGTCCCAAGCAGTGGAGCAAGAATGTGTTTGTGTTCCTCCCCTTGTTCTTTGACAAGAAGTTTACCGACATGCGCCTGCTTGGTCTCACTGCATTGTGCTTTGTCATCTTCTCGCTGACAGCGAGTGCTGTCTATTGCCTGAACGACATCCTGGACCGCAAGGCCGACGCCCTGCATCCCGAGAAGTGCAAGCGCCCGATAGCGTCGGGGGCGGTGAGTGTGAGTGCCGGCTGGATAGCCTGCGGGGCGTGTGCGTTGCTTGCCATGGGGCTCACCCTGTGGCAGATTCCCGACTTGAAGTGGCTGCTGCTGGGCTACATGGCGCTGAACATCGCCTACAGCCTGCTGCTCAAGCACATCAGTCTGGTGGACATGCTGGTGGTGGCTTCGTTCTATGTGATGCGCGTGCTCGCAGGAGCCATCACGGGCGACATTGTGCCGTCGCAGTGGATTGTGGTGATGACCTTCCTGCTGGCCTTGTTCCTGGTGCTGGGCAAGCGCCGCGACGATGTGATGCTGCAGACCGAGACCGGCACTACCGTCAGGCGCGGCGTCGCCAACTACAACCTGCAGTTTGTCAACATGTCGCTCACGCTGGTCGCCACTGTGACGATAGTCGCCTACATGATGTACACCATGAGCGAGCAGGTCGCCAAACGCCTCGATAACCACTATGTGTATTGCACCGCCGTGTTTGTGCTGGCGGGCATCCTGCGCTACCTGCAGCTTACGGTGGTGGAGAACCGCAGCGGCAGCCCCACGCGGGTGCTGTTCCGTGACCGCTTCATCCAGCTGTGTCTGCTGGGTTGGTTTGTTACATTCCTACTCATTATATATTGGTGACACGATGAGACGCACGGTAGCATTTGACTTTGACGGTACCTATACCCGGCACGACTCGTTGCCGTTGATGCTGAAGCACGCCTTCGGCTGGGAGCGTTATCTGTTGGGACTGGTCATGTGCCTGCCGTGGATTATCCTGTTCAAACTGGGCATCCTCAAGGGGGGCGAGGCCAAGCAACGGATGCTGACCCATTTCTTTAAGGGAATGCCCTATAGCCGCTTCAAGCAACTGTGCGAGGACTTCCGTCCCACCCACCCCAACCTGGTGCGCCACCAGGCCCGGGTGGCCATGGACGAGGCCCTCGAGGCAGGCGACCAGGTGCTCGTGGTGAGTGCGAGCGTCCGCGAGTGGGTCGAGCCGTTCTTCCGCGACAGAGATGTGACGGTGCTCGCCACCGAGCTGGAGGTCGACGACGAGGGACTGCTCACTGGCCGCTATGCCAAGCCCAACTGCAACGGGGCAGAGAAATGGCGGCGCATCCTTGAGGAGGTGCCCGATGTGGAGCAACGCGAATTGGTAGCCTATGGCGACAGTGGCGGCGATGCCGTGATGCTGAGCCATGCCGACAAGGCCTACTACCGTGACTTTGACACCCCCACCGACATGTCACGGCCTAACGCCATCGGGCGCGGAGGCCGCATCTTCTGGACCGTGCTTGCAGTGCTGGTGCTTTACCAGCTGCTGGGTGTCTTCTACGGTATGGATATTGCCGACGCGGGGTTTTACCTCACTTTCTATGACAACATCTTCTCCCACCCGGGCAGTGTGGAATATAACTTCATGTATTACCTGAGCGGTGTCATCGGCGGCACATTCCAGTCATTGTTCCCGTCGATGGGCATGGCGGGCATGCGCCTGCTGGGCGTGGCCTTCAACACCTTGTGTGCCATCATCCTGTACTATGCCCTGCGCCGCCACATCGACGAACGCGCCATCGCCCTGGGCAGCGCCATGGTCGTCACCTCGTTCATTGCCCCACCCTACACCTTCTGCTACGACCTGTGCTCTATCGTCTTCTATGTGCTTGCCATCACCCTGTTGTGGCGGGGCATCGAGAACAACCTGACCTGGAAGGTCGCCCTGGCGGGAGCCGTGGCGGGATTGAATGTCCTGGTGCGTATCCCCAATGTGCTGGGCCTGTCGATGGTCTTCATTCTCCTTATCCGCTTCTTTGCCACGCGACAGTTCATGCGCATCTATTGGATACGCCCGGTCTTCAGGATACTACTGTTTCTGGGGACTGCGGGAATGGCCATCTGCTTCGTACTGGTACTCATGCCCGAGCGCCACAACACCTGCCTGCTCAATGTCCTGCACGACCTGCGCGACATCGCTGGTGACCAGAGCGGCACGGCATCCCATTCTACGGGTCAGATGATTATGGTGCAGTTGCGATTCTATGCCACCGAGGCGTGGGTCGCCATCAAACTGGCCGTGCCCGTCGCCGTCTATTGGCTGGCACACACGCGGCTGCGGCAGGCATGGCTCATGTGGACGGTCAAGGCTGTAGCCCTGGCGCTCTTTATCTGGTTTGTCATGCGGATGCACCCGCTGCAGCCGCTGTGGGTGATGTGTTTGGCTGGCGGCATCATGATGATGATTGAGCAGTGGAGACACCGTTCCGGACTGGTGTGGATGACCGTACTGGGCATCGGCATGATGCTGGTGATGCCCCTGGGCAGCGACGGGGCCTACAACAACGGAACCATCATCGCTTGGGGTATCGCTCCCCTGGCGGCGCTGTGGTGGATGCGGCGCGTGCGCGTGGCGTTCCCGCTAGCGTTTATCGCCGTGTGTGCCGTGCGCATGGTCACCGGCGGCGCCTACTTTGACGGCGGGCCGCTGTGGGAAAAACGATATGCCATCGACAATGAGCGCGCCGCGCACATCTATACCACCCATGAGCGCGCCGATGTCATCAACACCGTGCTGCATGGCATTGCGCCACATGTAAAACCCGGCGACACGCTCATGGCCTATGGCAGCGCACCGCTGATGAATTACCTCACTCGCACCCGCCCCTACATGGGCTGCTCGTGGGTCGAGCAACTCAGCGCCCCCATGCTCGAGAAAAAACTGGCCTATGCCCCCAAGACCGGATTGCCCATGGTGCTGCAGCAGAAGTTCAACAACCTGGGACCCTACTGGAGCGAGCCGACAGCCAACTTCAGCACCGATTACGGCCACCAGGACACCTACCGTGACAACCGCAAACTGGAGGTGCTCAACCGTTTCCTTGAGCGTTGGGACTACCGGGTCATCTACGAGGACTCACACTTCATCCTATATCAACCCGGCCGGGAGGAAATCAACTGACGCGCTATGGAAGGGCTCCTGCAATACATCTGGCAACACCGCCTGTGGCTCAGTGAGGACATGGTGACCGGCGACGGCCTCAAGGTGCGTGTCATCGACCCCGGGCTGCTCAACACCGATGCGGGACCTGATTTCTTCAACGCCAAGGTCGAAATCGACGGCCGCCTGTGGGTGGGCAATGTCGAAATCCATGTGAGGGCAAGCGACTGGAAGCGGCACCACCACGACGAGGACCCGGCCTATGACAGCGTTATCCTGCATGTCGTCGAGAAGGACGATGCTCCTGTCACCCGCATCAACGGCGAGCGCATCCCCCAGGTCGAACTGCGCGTGTCGCCCCGGTTCAACGAGTGCTATGACCGACTGGTCAACGCCCAGGTGGAACTGCCCTGTGCCGCTCGCCTCAACGAGGTGCCCGCACTCACCGTCACCGAGTGGATCGAGGCGCTGGCATTTGAGCGGCTGCACGGCAAGGTGGACCGCGTGCGCGAACTCTACGACCGCGACAACGGCAGTTGGGAAGACATCTGCTATGTGATGCTGGCGCGCACGCTGGGCTTCGGCATCAACAACGACGCCTTTGAGCGGCTGGCGCGAGTCACGCCACTGCGCCTGCTGCACAAGCACAACGACTCCATCCTGCAGGTCGAGGCGCTGCTTCTGGGTCAGGCGGGGCTGTTGAACGGTGCCCACAACGATGATCCCTACTACCAGCAACTGATGCGCGAGTATGCTTTCCTGGCCAACAAATTCTCGCTGCGCCCCATCGAGGGCACAGCATGGCGCCTGTTCCGCAGCCGTCCGCAGAACTTCCCCTACCGCCGCATCGCCCTGCTGGCGCAGTTTGTACACGGGGGATTCAACCTGATGAACGACATCCTCGAGGCCAGCGACACCAAGCAGTTGCGCCAACTGTTCGACCTTGAGTTGAGCGGTTACTGGACCACGCACTACTGCTTTGGAAAACCGTCGCCCGGTGCCGGACGGGCCTTGAGCAACAGCAGCATCGACATCGTGCTCATCAACACGGTCGCACCGCTCTACTATGCCCGCGGCGAGATGACCGACGACTATGCCCTGACCGACCGCGCCATCGCCCTACTCGAGGACATCCGCCCCGAGCAGAACAGCATCGTGACCATGTTCCGCAATGCCGGCATCAAGTGTGAGGATGCCCTCACCAGCCAGGCCCTCATCCAGCTGCGCCGCAACTACTGCGAGGCCCGCAAGTGCATCTACTGCCGCCTGGGGCACCGCTTGCTCGCCATCGACGCCCGCCAAAACTAAGCTTTATCCAAAGGATGCGCTATAGATGCTGCCACCTGTCGCCTTAACTCTTTGTCTTCTAATTACATGAATTGAACGCATGGCCCAGGTCGTTATTTATTTGTCTTCGAATTACACGAATTGAACGAATTAAAACGCCCTACGCTAAAAAATGAATCAGTAAAATGGGTCATGTATCGTCCTGAAAAAAGCCTGCAGATTAATCACTCCATGTTTCTATATAGCTGTCTGACCTACTTTTATCATAATAGAAGCATTATCTGAGCATCAAAAGAGCATGCTGTTTTGCAGTTATCACGCTGCCTTTTTGCTGGCAGCTACCGTGTCGGGGACGGTGGCAGGTTCCTCGGTGTTGAGTTTCTCGGTCGGGTCGAAACCGTCATCGAGGGGAACCATGAGTGAATCGTATTCCTCATCGAGCATGGTGGAGTCAAACTCCTCGATGGGGGCTATTGATGAGCAACCCGAGTAGAGGTCGGCATTGATGATTTCCTTGGCGGGCTGGAACCGCTTGTGGTAACTCTGGAACTGCGGGTCACTCAACACGAGTTGCAGGAAGCGGCCGCAGATGGGCAATGCCGTGCGGCTGCCCTGGCCCAGTGAGCCCCAGCGGAAGTGGATCTGGCGGTACTCGCCGCCCACCCATGAGCCGCACACCAGACCTGGCGACACGGCGACGAACCAGGCGTCGGCATGGCGATTGCTCGTGCCGGTCTTGCCGCCCAGGTCCACATCATACAGGGGACGGGTGATATAGCCGTTGAGTGCCATGGCGGTGCCTCCTGCATCGGTGCGGCAAGCCATGAGCATCTGCTGCATCAGGAAAGCTGAGCGATAACTGATGGCGCGCTCCTGGCGCTGCGGTGCCTTGTAGATTTCCTTGCCGTCGCGGTCCACGATGCGAGTGACGATGACCGGGTCGTTGCGCATGCCGTCATTGACCACAGTGCAGTAGGAGTTGACGAGTTCCATCAGGTCGACATCGCTGGCACCGAGCGACAGAGCCGGCTTAGGATCCAGCGGCGACTCAATGCCCATGTCACGGGCCACCTGTGCCACCACAGGGAAGCCCACCTCGCGTCCCACACGCACGGTCACGCTGTTGATGCTCTGGGCAAAGGCTGAACGCAGCGTCATATCGGCACCCGAGAAAGTGCCGTTGGCATTGGTCGGTCGCCAATGCTCCAACTCATGCGTTTCATCGTTCATGACCAGCGTGTCGATATACTCGTCGGGGCGGCGGTCACAAGGCACGAGTCCCTGCTCCATTGCTGCGGTATAGACAAACAGCTTGAATGTCGAGCCCGGCTGATGCTTGGCGCGCACCTTATCATATTTCCATGTATCGAAGTTCACATCACCCACCCATGCCTTGACATGTCCGTTGCTCGGATCCATGGCGATGAATCCGCAGTGCATGAAGTGAAGCATGTAGCGCACCGAGTCCATCGAACTCATCTCCATGTACAAGGAGTCGTTCTCGTAGTCAAACAGGTGCACCATGTGGGGCTGGTTCATATAGTAGTTGACCGAGTCCAGGTCGTTGGGGTAGCGGGCCAGCAACTCGTGGTAGACAGGCGTGTTGCGCGCCTTGTCCTCAACAAAGTTGGCGATGGGCTGGTTGTTCTCATCGAGCCAGCAGTCCTGGTTACCCCAGTGGCTCTTGAAGTTGCGCTGAACGATTTTCATCTTCTCGCTGACGGCCTGCTCGGCATACTCCTGCATCTTGGAGTCGAGCGTGGTGTAGATTTTCAGGCCGTCGCGCTCCAGGTCGAGTTTGAGGCCTTTCTCGTCCGAAATGCGTTCCACCTCACGGGCCACAGCCTCGCGAAAGTAAGGTGCCACGCCGGCATAGTTGGTCTCGAGGGTGTATTTCAAGTCGATGGGCAGCGCCGTGATTGAATCATATTGCTGTTGCGTCAAGTCGCCATGGTCAAGCATGTTTTTCAACACCTGGTTGCGACGGCGCAGGCTGTTCTTGGGATTGATGCGGGGGTTGTAGGTGCTGGTGGCCTTGAGCAGTCCCACAAGCACGGCACTCTCCTCGATTTTCAGGTTCTGTGGCGTGGTGCGGAAGTAGGTATTGGCAGCGGTCTTGATACCGTAGGCGTTGCTGCCAAAGTCCACCGTGTTGGCATACATCTCCAGGATTTCCTCCTTGCTGTAGAAGATTTCCAACTTGGTGGCGATAATCCATTCCTTGCTCTTCATGATGAGCATCTTCACGCCGGGGATGTAGCCCAGCAGACCCGTCGAGTAGTCGCTGCGGGTGCGGAACATGTTCTTCACCAGCTGCTGCGTGATGGTGCTGGCTCCGCGAGGGCGGCCGTGCAGCACCAGGTCCTTGGCAGCGGCACCCAGGCCGCTGAAGTCGATGCCATGATGGCTGTAGAAACGCTCGTCCTCGGTATCGATAAGCACCCTGAAGAACTCGGGATTGATTGAGTCAAAGGGCACCGGCGTGCGGTTCTCGTCATAGTATTTGCCTATGGTCTGACCGTCGGCGCTGTACAGGTAACTGGCCTCGGGGTTACTGGGATGCATGATGCTGTAGGTGCTCGGCGACTTGCCGAAGAGCCACAGGAAGTTGATGTCCACAGCAATCAGGTAGAGCAGGAACAGCACGATGAAGGTCGCGAGAGCGGCCAGGGTCTTGGCCCACCAGGGACGCCCGCGGTACAATCCCTTGTACCACTTCTTGAAGCGCCGCCAGTTGCGGGTGATGATATTACCTGAAGATTTTTCGCTCATAGTAAAAGTTTGATGGTTGCTGATTTAGTGTTTAAGAGATGCTGCCAGCCGATTGCCGTTGCCGGCTACTGCTTGTTGGCACTGTGGCGCAAGCGCCGCTTCACATAGCGGGGAATGAACCCCAGATGCCGCATTACCGCCGTCCCCGTGCCGTAGTGGCGGCACATGATTCGGAATCGCTCCCACAGCGAGGCGCGGTGATGGCGCGTGGTCATGCCGTCGGCCAGGTAACTGATGATGGGCGTCTTACCGGCATAGGCGTTGGCAGGGCTCTTGCGCAGTACCCTGATACACCAGTCATAGTCGGCGCTCAAGCGGTACTGCAGGTCATAATTGGGCGCCAGGTCGCGACGAACGACAAAGGCCTGGTGACACACCACCATGCCGTTCATGAAACTTTTAGCGGTCAGCCGTTTGGGAGCAGACAGGTGGCGCTTACCCACCACATTGCGCTGCGCGTCGACAAGTTGCGTCTGGCCGTAGATGACGCCGGGATTGTCTGCCGCGAGCAGTGCCAGGCGGGCCAGCACGGTATCGTCGGCAAACGAGTCGCCGGCATTCAGGAACATAATGTATTTCCCACGCGCGCGAGCAATGCCCTTGTTCATCGCGTCATACAGCCCCTTGTCGGGTTCGCTGAACACGCGCAGGGCGGCGATGGATGCCCTATTGACGATGGCCAGCGTGTCGTCGGTCGACGCGCCATCGATGATAAGCATCTCATAGTCACTGCTCGTCTGCCGCTGCACGCTCTGGATGGTAGGACGGATGACATCGGCGGCATTCCATGTGACGGTAATGATGGAAAAAAGAGGTTCCATGCCTGTCATAATGGTTATTATACGGTCGCAAAGATAGTGCAAGCCGAAAACAATGGCAAACAAAAAAGCATTTTTTTTGATTTGATATTGTTGAGGCGAAGCCTATCTTGGGCCAACGCCAAAGTAGTGCAAGCCGAAAACAATGGCAAACAAAAAAGCATTTTTTTTGATTTGACATTGTTGAGGCGAAGCCTATCTTAGGCCAACGCCAAAGTAGTGCAAGCCTGTCTCGGCTTGAGACAATAGCAAAGAAATCCCGTATTCTTTACAATGAAACGGCCCCGTGTTGCGTTATTCAACCATATAAACAATCGAATCATGATGAGAAAAACAGCAATCGGTTGGGCCATCGCGGCGGCATTGCTGGCCCTGGGCTGGTGCACTACCGCATGTGAAACCATCGACAACAAGGCGCTGCCCAGTTATGTGGTGCGCATCGACCTGGGCGGATATGCGATGTGGAACATCTATGGCGTACACGGCATGGGTGAATACCGCATCTTTAACCGCGACAAGAATATCCCGAAGAACTTCAAGTACACAGTCAACACCTTTACGGGCTATGGGGGCGTCCTGCTCATGATGGGCGCCGAGGTGCCCATGGCCTATGACCTGGCGTGCCCCGTCGAGGCGAGCCCAAACATCATCCTGTCGATTGACAACGAGAACCTGGATGCCGTCTGCCCCAAGTGCGGATCACACTTCAACCCCTTGACCGGTGACGGCGGCCCCGTGAGCGGCGTTGCCATCAACAACAAGGTGGGCATGACGCGCTACCATGTCATCCCGAGCAGCGGCGGCTACGTCATCGCCAACTGACCAGGGAACCTGAAGCCAAGGGGCAGCCGAAAAAAAACGCGATGTTCCACGCGCGACACCCTGTCCCCGGCATGATATCTGACTCCGAAAATCCATTTTTTGATAAAACGGGCCTTCTTGATTGCATTTTGCAATTTCGAAGGTCCGATTCTCATTCTTCGAGGTCACTTTTTGTAGCAAAAATTCAAAAAATAAATCTTATAGGATGCCATTTAATGTTAAAAATTGTAAACTTTTTCATTTTTCTTTTCCAAAATTTAAACATTCATCCCCTTTGTGAGCCCTTTTTACATGGGCGTTTGCGTGGAACAATCCAAAAAAAATCCCGAAATGCCTAAATGTTTACAAGTGTTTAAGATGTTTGGTCGGGATGGGCAGGTTGGGCTACATTTGCAGCGACAAACCAGGGCGAAGGCCGTCAGCCCGTTCTTGATGGCCGTAAAGAAGTGACCACGCTGGGGCGTGAATCTTCCAGCCCTCCAAAAGATTTTTTTATGAGTTTTATTAAAAGTAAAATAAGTTTATCGGCATTATTCGTTCTTATTGCAATCACCATTTCCAGTCTCCCTGCACAGGCTCAGAGGTTGAACTCTAACCGCCGACAGGGTACGGTGCTCGAACAGATCGAGCAAAACAATCGTAGCAGCATCATCGACCAACTCATCGACTACGCCTACCGTTTCCGCGGTACGCCTTACCGCTACGGCGCATCTTCTCCCCGTGGCTTTGACTGCTCGGGATTTACCAGTTATGTATTCAAGCGCTTCGGCATCAACCTGGACCGCTCGTCGAGGGGCCAGATTTCTGATGGCGTACGCGTCAAGAGAAACGACCTGCAACCTGGCGACCTGGTGTTCTTCCAGGGCCGTTCGGGTCGAGGAGGCATCGGTCATGTGGGCATCGTTACCCGCGTGAACTCCGACAACACCTTCCACTTCATCCACTCGGCATGCAGCAGCGGTGTTACCGAGAGCAAGAACACCGAGTCCTACTATAGCCGCCGCTATGTGGGTGCCTGCCGCGTTCTGTAAAACAAATCATCACAATAACTACCACCGCGTGCGTTCCCAACCCTTTGGGAGCGCGCGTTTGCATTTTACCGCCGTTCATGTCTTGTTTTTCGCAAAATTATCTATCTTTGCAGTAACCAAAACTCGACGACTATGTTTTCAAGACGGTTTTCACTTTTGACTATATTCGCCGCAGCGACACTGAGCATGGCAGCAGGTCATGTGCTCATCGACGGCATGCTGGAGCAGTCCAACTTCTACGGTGGCACGGTACACACCTTCCAGGTCTATGTGCCTGACAAGTATGACGGTAAGCGTCCCGCAGCGCTCTATGTGGGGCTTGATGGCGTGCTGTGCAATGCACCCCAAGTCATGGACTCGCTCATCGCTGCCCGCAAGATGCCCATGACCATTGGCGTGTTTCTCCAGCCTGGCATTGTCAAGGCCGCCGACGGCACCGTGCTGCGCTACAACCGTTGCTATGAGTTCGACTCGACGAACGACTGCTTTGTCCGCTTTCTTGACGAGGAAGTGCTGCCCGCCGTTGAGCAGATGACCACGGCACAGGGCAAACCCATCCGCCTGTCGCGCCGTCCCCAGGACCGCATGATTTTTGGCCTGAGCAGCGGTGGCATCGCAGCCTTCAATGCGGCATGGCACCGGCCCGACCTGTTCGGCAAGGTGTTTACCGGTGTGGGCACCTTTGTGGCGATGCGCGGCGGCAACGACCTGCAGGCACTGGTCAGGAAGACCGAGCCCCTACCCCTGCGCGTGTTCATCCAGGACGGCAGCAACGACGCGTGGAATCCGCTGTTCGGCCATTGGTACGAGGGCAACCAGATGCTGGCCAGCGCGCTGGAGTTCGCCGGCTATGATGTGGAGTGCGACTGGAGCGACGGCGGCCACAATGTGAAACGCTCAACCGAGATTTTTGCCCAGGTGATGGAATGGATGTGGCGCGACTGGCCCGCAGCACCCGTCCTGGGCAAAACCAGCAACGACTTCCTGCAGGCCATGCTGGTCGAGGACGACAACGGCTGGACCAAGATGGGCGGCGGCGTGGACAAGGAGCCCGTCAAGCGCATCATCTATCCCGACCTGACGACAGTAGCCTGGACCCAAAGTGAAAACGAAAACTTCGTATGGCAATTCATCTTACAGGACAGCCGCCTGACCTGTGGAGAACCCTTCTACTGGCTCCATAACGATGACCCGTCGGAGTACCTGGAGGTGAGAACACTCACCTTTGACGGCAACGGCAACCTGTGGGTTGCCACGAGGATGGGCATCCAGATCTGCGACCAGAACGGACGCGTGCGCGCCATCCTGCGCCTGCCCCAGGGCTGCAGTCCCGTCAACGAGATCATCATCGGCAACGGCGTTGTCACACTGAGCACCGCCGACGCCATGTGGCAACGGCGCTTCAATGTCACGGCTCCCATCCCCGGCGTGCGCCCTCCCAGCCAGGGACAAGGATAGAATCCAGTCAACCCAGTCAATCCCCAGAACAAAACTTTGTAATCGGGAACAGGAAACTGAGAACTTTATATTATCTTTGCCGTTTGAATCAATTATCCCGACACTCATGATGCAGAAGAACAACATAACCCCCGAAATGGAAGACCAGATGGTTGAGCAGGCCTATCAGAACTTATTAAATGGCTATCTCTCAAGCAACCACCGCAAGAAGGTGGAGGTCATCGACAAGGCCTTCAGATTTGCACGCGATGCACACAAGGGCATCCGCCGCCGCTCGGGTGAGCCCTATATCATGCACCCCATCGCCGTTGCGACCATCGTCAGCCAAGAGATTGGGCTGGGGTCGACAAGCATCAGCGCTGCCCTGCTTCATGATGTGGTCGAGGACACCGACTACACCCTCGAGGACATCGAGACCCAGTTCGGCAAGAAGATTGCCCGCATCGTCGACGGACTGACCAAGATATCGGGCGGCATCTTCGGCGACAAGGCATCGGTCCAAGCCGAGAACTTCCGCAAACTGCTGCTCACGATGAGTGAGGATGTGCGCGTGGTGCTCATCAAGATGGCCGACCGCCTGCACAACATGCGCACCCTGTCGTCGATGCCCGCCAACAAGCAATACAAGATTGCGGGCGAGACGCTTTACATCTATGCTCCGCTGGCCCACCGCCTGGGTCTGTATGCCATCAAGACCGAACTCGAGGACTTGAGTTTCAAGTATAACCACCCCACCGAGTACCAGCGCATCAAGGAGCAGGTCCTGGCCAGCGAGGAGAGCCGCAACGAACTGTTTGCCCGCTTCTCGGCCCCTATCCGCGAACGCCTCGACAACATGGGGCTGAAGTACGAGTTCAACACCCGCGTCAAGTCGTGCTTCTCCATCTGGAACAAGATGCAGAGCAAGCGCATCCCCTTTGAGGAGGTCTATGACCTGTACGCCGCCCGCATCGTGTTTGAGTGCGGCGACGACGAGAGCCTGGCCAAACGGCTGTGCTGGAACATCTACAACGAGGTCACCGAGGTCTACACCAAGCATCCCGACCGCGTGCGTGACTGGCTCACCACCCCCAAGGTCAACAAGTACCAGGCCCTGCATGTCACCGTGATGGGCCCCGACGGCAACTGGGTGGAGGTGCAGATTCGCAGCCGCAAGATGGACGACATCGCCGAGCGTGGATTTGCCGCCCACTGGAAATACAAGATCGGCGAGGGTGAGGAGGAGGAAGAACTCTCCAAGTGGCTCAGCACCATCACCGACATCCTCAAGGAACCCGAGCCCAATGCCATCGACTTCCTCGACACCATCAAACTCAACCTGTTTGCCAGCGAGATCGTCGTGTTCACCCCCAAGGGCGAGACGATGACGCTGCCCAAGGGCGCATCGGTGCTCGACCTGGCATTCACGCTGCACACCGACCTGGGCACGCACTGCATCGCCGGCAAAGTGAACCACAAGCTCAAGCCCCTGTCCTACAAGATGAACAGCGGCGACCAGGTGGAGATTCTTACCAGCAACACCCAGACGCCCAAGCCCGAGTGGGAGAAGTTTGTCGTCACCGCCAAGGGCAAGACCCGCCTGCGTGCCGCCCTGCGCCACCAGCGCCGCCTCGTCATCGAGGAAGGCGAGCGCCGCTTCATGGATTTCCTCTCGGCACACAACATCGCCTTCAGCAACGAGGTGCTGTCACAGGCCATCGGCCGCCAGCGTGTCGCCGGCAAGGAGGAACTGTTCTTCATGATAGGCAACGATGAAATCACGCTCAACGAGGACATGGTCATCAAGAAGGAGCAGGGCACCCGCTTCAACTGGTGGCGCCGCAACCCCTTCAAGGGCAAGGAAGAGCCCAAGACAACCAACCAGCCCACCGAGGCCATCAGCACCAAGGCCGTGTACTCGCTCAAGACCAGCGACGGCGTGAGCAACTACCAGATTGCCGACTGCTGCCATCCCATCCCCGGCGACGATGTGGTGGGCTTCCTCAACGATGCGGGCGAAGTCATCGTCCACAAGATGGACTGCCCCGCCCTGGCGCGCCTCAAGGCCAGTTACGGCTCGCGCCTGCTGGAGACCAAGTGGGAGGACCACAGCGACCGCTTCCTGGCCACCATCCGCATCGAGGGCATTGACCAGAAAGGCATCCTGCAGACCATTGTCAACATCATCTCGACCAACATGTCCATCAACATGAAGAAGATGTTTGTCACTGCCGACCAGGGTGTGTTCAACTGCGACCTGGATGTGCTCATCAGCGACGCCTCGGTCGTTACCAACCTGTGCAAAGAAATCAAGAAAGTCAAGGGCGTGAACAGCGCCTCGAGGGTTTCATGAGTTACCGCAAGATGTCAACAACAACAGAAATACCAGCATGAAAATTTCCAGCAAGCATAAAAGCTCCGTCATCATCCTGATGCTCGTGCTATCGGTACTGCTGATAGCCTCGGCGCTGTTTTTCAGCCGCGAAGAGAGCAGGACCTACAGTTTTGAGGTGGGCAAGCCCTGGCTCCACCCCAGAGTGGAAGCCGATTTCCAGTTCGACATCGAACTTGATGAAGCCACGCGCAAGCACATCACCGACAGCGTGGAACAGAACTTCGCCAAAATCTACACCCTCGACCGCAAGAAGGCCGAGCAGCAGATTGCCCTGCTCACCCGCGCGCTGGCAGGCCGTCCCGGCAGCCAGGCGCTCATCCATGCCGTGGCACAGCTCTACAACGACGGCATCGTGGACAACGAGGCAGCCAACGACATCCGTGCCGGCAAGCAACTGCGCTTCATGGTGGGCAACAACGAGCTGCAAGTGGTTGACACCCATAGCATGAGGACGGTGAGACAGGCCTACGAATGGCTCACCGACTCGCTTGCTGCCAACGGCGCCCTGCAAGAGGCGTTAAGGGCAGTGAGCATCAGCAACTACCTCGTCCCCAACATGGAACTGGACGAAGAGGAGAACGAGAAGTGGCTGGGCGAGGACCTGCACAACGCCACACGCTCGCCAGGCACCGTACAGGCCGGCGAGGCAATCATCACCCGCGGCGAAATCGTCACCCCCAAGAAGGCCGCCGCCATCGAGACCTACCAGAACGAAATCCTGGAACGCAACAAGAAGCGCAATGTCGACCAGACTCTCAACCTGCTCGGCCAGATCATGATTGTTGCCACGCTCATGCTGGCCTTCTACTTCTTCATGAAGCTGCTGCGCCGCCAGGTGTTCTCCAGCATGCGCCGCATGATGTTCCTCATCACATTCATCACCGTGTTTGTCATCGTGGTGTTCCTGTGCGTCAGGTTCAAGTACAACATGCTGTATGTCATCCCCTTTGGCCTAGTGCCGATTATCGTGTCCTCGTTCTTTGACGACCACACCTCATTCTTTGTGCACATCGTCACCGTGCTCATCTGTTCGCTCATCGCAACGACCCACCAGGCCGAGTTCATCATCATGCAGTTCCTGGCGGGCATCATCGCCATCGTCTCGGTCAAGGAGTTGACCAAGCGCACCCAGCTCGTGCAGTGTGCAGCGGCCATCTTCCTGGTCTACTGCATCACCCATGTCGCCATGACGCTCATCAGCGACGGCGACTTCGACAAGATTGACAAGTACTACTTTGTCTTCTTCCTCATCAACTGCGTGATTCTATCGTTTGCCTTCCTCATCATCCCCATTGTGGAGAAGATATTCGGCTTCACCTCGTCGATGACGCTCATGGAACTCGCCGACATCAACAGCCCGCTGCTGCGCCAGCTCTCCACCTCTTGCCCTGGCACCTTCCAGCACTCGCTGCAGGTCGCCAACCTCGCCGGAGAGGCAGCCTTGAGAATCGGAGCCAACCTGCAGCTCGTGCGCGCCGGTGCGCTCTACCACGACATCGGCAAGACCAAGAATCCCGCCTTCTTTACCGAGAACCAGATCGGCGAGAACCCCCACGACCACCTCGTGCGCCCCGAGGACAGCGCCAAAATCGTCATCGACCATGTCGCCAACGGACTCAAGCTCGCCGAGGATGCCGACCTGCCCAAGGTCATCAAGGACCTCATCGCACAGCACCACGGCAAGGGCATCACGCGATACTTCTACTACAAGGCACGCGAGGCACGCCCCGACCAGGAGGTCGACAAGGCGCCCTTCTCCTATCCCGGGCCCAACCCGCAGACCAAGGAAGCCGCCATCCTGATGATGGCCGACGCCTGTGAGGCCGCCACCAAGAGCCTCAAGGAGCACACCGAGGAGGCCATCGCCGCCATGGTCAACAAGATCATCGACGGCCAGGTTGCCGACGGCCTGCTGCGCGAGGCACCCATCAGCTTCAGGGATGTCGAGACCGTCAAGCAGCTCTTTGTCGAGCGGCTGCGCACGGCCTACCACATGCGCGTCTCTTATCCCGGCGATGTCGCCGCTGTCGCCACCGAGGGTGAGCCCGAGCCCACCAACGAGACAATTTAATGCCTCGGCTGGACAATAAGCAGCCCAAAACCGTGTTTTATATAATATAGGACAGTAAAACAAACGATACACCTCACCCGACTCATGGTCATGCAGTACATACTCCTCGTCGCCGGCATCATCAGCCTGGTCATCGCACTGCTGCTGGTGCTCAGGCCGCGGTGGGTTGCAGCCGTGCCCGCCTTCCTGGGGCTGGTGCTGATGCATTACAGCTACTATATCGCTGTCAAGCCCATGACATTCGCCTTCTGGGGTATCGCCACACTCATCACCGTGGGACTGTTCTACCTCTCGCCCAAAGGCGAACCCGACGGCCACAGCTCGAGCAACCTGTATGTGGGATTCACCGCCATGGCAGGCGGCATGCTCGGCATCCTGCTCGCCCCGCGCGTCATGGTGCTCGGCGTGATACTCGGCGCCGCCATGGGCCAGCTGGCCTACAGCCGCACCCCCGATGGCAAGTGGATGCTGTCACCGTCGTCCCAGTTCTGGCGCTACTTCCTGGCCAAGTGCCTGCCCGCCATCGTAGCCGTTTCCATCGTGTGCATCGCCGTGATGGGAGTTGTGATTGATTAACGCAAAACATCGACAATGACAAGAATACGACATATCATCATCGTTCTCGCCGCCATCTTGACAACGGCAACCTGCTGGGCGCAGGCCCAGAAAGAGATTCCCGAGCGCAACCAGCCCAGCAAGTTCGCCATACAGAAGGTGGACTTTGACCATGTCAAGGAGGTCACCTTCAATCCCAAGAACGCCTATTACTACCCAAAGCTCATGCAGGCCTACTTCAGCAACGACACCACGATGTCCATCGAGGCCTGGCGCAACTTCTACTACGGCTACACCTTCCAGGAGGACTACAACCCCTTCCGCGAGAGCATCTATAGCAGCAAGGTCGAGGAGCTCTACTACAAGCAGCCCCACACCAGAGCCGAGTGCGACACCATCGAGAATTATGCCGACAAGTCACTCAAGGACAACATGTTCGACATGAACCAGATGAATTTCTTCATCTACGTCCTCAAGGAAAAGAAGAAACATGCCCGGGCTTCCATCTGGCGCTTCCGCCTCGACCGCCTCATCGCTGCCATCATGTCCAGCGGACGAGGCACCAAGGAGGAGCCTTGGGTGGTCATCTCGCCCGAGCACGAGTACAACATCATCAACTTCCTGGGCTTCGTCGCCGTCGACCACGAGACACTCGAGGGCAACATCGACTACATCAAGGTGCAGCCAGTAGCAGGCAAGAACACCGAGGGCTTCTACTTCGACATCTCACGCATGATGCAGGTCGCCGCCCTCAAGTTCCCCGACATCTAACCCAACGCAATCCCAGCACAGAATGCATGAAGCGACTGCCGGTGGTCATATTGCTGATGGTGACGGCACTCGTGGAGACCATGCTCCTATGCATCCCGCTAAGGGGTCAAGATTATTTTATAGGGCTGTAACACTTGACGGGTTTTAGAAGACAAGAAGGACAAGGCCATCTGGATTGATGCTACTTGGCAAAGAATAATGGATTGTGGTCTGTCCCTCAAATTTTTAATGATTTATTTTGCTTGCCGCAGAAATAATCGCTATATTTGCGGCAAGTGACAGATAAAAACCAAACGGCTATAAATACGAAGAAATTACTTTTTACACTTTTGCTCTTGGTCTTTGCCAGCTCTGCGTTTGCCGAGTGCGTGCTCTATGTCGAGGACTTTGAGGTGAAACAATGTGAACTGGGTACCGAGATTGTCGTTCCCGTCAAGGCTCATTTTTCGGCTCGCCTGAATGCCTGGCAACTCTCCCTTACATTGCCCGAAGGTTTGCAAGCCGTTGATGCCACAGTTGGCTCCGACCAGGCTGTGACATGCTTCAACAGCCAGGGCCAGCAAGGCAGAAAGCGGCCCAATTTCTATGGTCTGTCAAGTAAGAATCGCATGATTGCAATTTTTATAGACCAGGGTTACTGGCAAGATCCCAATGCTGAGGATCCCGATGCCTGGACATCTTACGGCCAAATCAAGTGGGAAGGCGGAGACTATGACGAAATGGTTCTCCTGCACCTTCTTCCCAGTGTAAACTTCAAGGGTGGAGACATCGGCTTCAACACCATAGCGTCATCCACACTTGACAGTCGCGGTGGTACCATCCTCGAGAATGGTGATGAGAATGTTCATTACTCACGGATTTGTCATGTGACAGTAGAGAGTGATTCTACCTCTTCAGACCTCTACGAGGTTGACGCTCCCGTGATATCCACCACGATGGACAAAAACAATGTATATGTCCACATCGATTGGCCCGTGAGCACCGGACAGCATGTCTACACCGGCAAGTATAGTTATCCTCGTGGCGAAGAGGATGCCGATTATGAAGTTGAGGCTTATGTGACGGCTCATCACCACTTTGCCGAGAGTGCTCACGCCGTCATGACCATTCATGTTCCTGCCAAGGTTGTCACACCCATACCCGAAGACCCTCGAATCGTCTTGATTGACGCCCATGGCATTGAACACGACTATGCACTGACTCCCGACCCCGCGGGTGACCCTATCTATTATTTCATGATTACCCTAAATCCCGGAATGTGGGGAGAGAACACTCCCTTCTACTTCACGGCCGACGGTAAGCGCTACGGTGCCGAGACCGACATGCAACTCCCTGAAATGATGGAAACTGAAGAGGTGATACCTAACCCTGTCATCGAGAGCAACAACTTGTTCTATCTTCCTGCAAATTACACCTACTCCTTCGGTCTCATTTTCGAGAGCGACAAGATTAACCTGATTGTTGCCCAGGGAGTGATATGCGAGGACGACACGCCCGAAAAGACCAGCGCTCCTTATTTCTACGGCTACACACTGGATGGATTCAATGCTTACTTCCTGGAAATCATTCCCAAAGAACCCAGCACAGTATATTACCGCGTAAAGTTCAACAATGGTGAGTTCTCAGAGTGGTCGGAATATGAGAACATGCTGTTGTTTACCGAAGATGGCATTTACCGGGTCGAGGCCTTTGCCGTCGCCCAGAGCAAATTGCCGAGCGATGAAATTGGCTATGACTTCGTTATCGCCCCGACGATAAATGTCAATGAGGTGATTAACGACAAGCAGGTTGCGAGGGTGCGCTACTTCAACATGGCGGGGCAGGAGATGCCGCAGGCCGACGGCATGACCATTGTCGTGACCACCTACACCGACGGCACCACCAGCGCCATCAAGGTATTGAAGTAGCCGCCATGACGCTTGCATCAATGGCTGAAGTGCCACCAAATTTATACAAAATCATCGTGAGTTAAATAAAAACCACGAATTAGCCTGAGAGCATCCGCACCCATTCGTTGGGGTGAAGTTTCACCCGTTGGTTAGGTGCGGATGCTTTGCTTTATTTATTGTGGTTATCGTTTTCCTTCCAGACTAGCATGGGGCTCTCATAAAAAAATAAAGACTAAGGCGTAAAGTCTAAAGTCTTTTTACTACCTTTGTAGCCTGAAAAAACCCGATACGCCCATGATGAAGGAAAACCTGATCAAGATTTATGAGCGCAGTTTCATCGACAACTGGGAACTGCCTGCACTGACCGATTACAACACCGGCGAGAAACTGACCTACGGCGACTTCGCCCGCAACATCGCCAAGTTACATCTGCTGTTCGAGAACTGCGGCGTCAAGCAGGGCGACCGCATCGCCCTCATCGGCAAGAACATCCCCAACTGGGTCACCGTCTTCATGGGGACCATTACCTATGGTGCCGTCATCGTGCCCATCCTGCAGGAGTTCAACCCCGCCGACGCACAGCACATCATCAACCACAGCGAGGCCACCATGCTGTTCATCAGCAAGAGCATCTGGGAGAACCTGGAGTTTGACAAGATGCCACGCGTGCGCGCCGTTATCCAGCTCGAGGACATGAAACTCCTGGCCGAGAAGGAGGAAGAGGACATGGTCGCCAAGGCCATGGCCGGGCTGGAAGATGCCTTCAACGAGAAATACGGCGACGGTTTCTACCGCAACCACATCCACTATGCCGATGTGCCCAACGACGCGCTGGTCGAGATCAACTACACCTCGGGAACGACAGGTTTCTCCAAGGGTGTGATGCTCACCGCCAACAACCTGGCGGGCAACATCATCTACGGCATCAACTCGCAACTGCACTTCAAGGGGTCGCGTGACCTGGCCTTCCTGCCGCTGGCACACGCCTTCGGGTGCGCATTCGATATGCTCACCCCGCTGGCCGTCGGCGCACACATCACCCTGCTGGGGCGCATCCCGTCACCCAAAATCCTGGTCAAGGCCATGGCCGAGGTCAAGCCCAATGTAGTGTTCACCGTGCCCTTGGTGCTCGAGAAAATCTACAGCAAGATGATTGTGCCCATGATCAGCAGGGGCGCATTGCGCTGGGCGCTGGCCGTCCCCTATCTGGACCGCCGCATCTACAGCCAGATACGCAACAAACTCATCGAGGCCTTCGGCGGCGAGTTCGAAGAGGTCATCGTCGGCGGTGCACCGTTCAACGCCGAGGTCGAGGACTTCCTCTACAAGATCAAGTTCCCCTTCACCGTGGGCTACGGCATGACCGAGTGCGGACCGCTGGTGAGCCACACCCCGTGGCGCGAGTTCGTGCCCCACAGCGCCGGGCGCATCCTGCCCGGCATCATGGAGTGCAAGATCCTGAGCGATGACCCTGAGAACATCCCCGGCGAGATCTGCGTGCGCGGCGAGAATGTCATGCAGGGCTACTTCCACAACAGCGAGGCCACCGACAAGGTGCTGCATGAGGACGGATGGCTGCACACCGGCGACATGGGAACCCTGAATGCCGACGGCACATTATTTATTAGGGGACGATTGAAGACCATGCTCCTGAGTTCGAGCGGACAGAATATCTACCCCGAGGAAATCGAGGCCAAGTTGAACAACATGCTCTATGTGAGCGAGAGCCTTGTGGTCATGAGAGAAGGAAAACTCATCGCGCTCGTCTATCCCGACTACGACGCCATGGACCAGTTGGGTGTCACTCGCGACAAGCTGCCAGAACTCATGGAGGAAATACGCACCGAGCTGAACAAACTCGTCGCCCCCTATGAGCGCATCGCCAAGATTCAGCTGATGGCAACCGAGTTTGACAAAACGCCCAAGCGCAGCATCAAGCGCTACCTCTACAGCAACTGATTGGGAGGGGTCAAAAATCATGTTTTTTGACCCGATATACATAGTATTAACAAAATTTAACGGATGCCCCACCCATGGCATCCGTTGTTTTATCTAGTTATCAATCAGTGGTTTACGGGAAAATAATTTTGACAAGCAAAAATTGGCAAAAAAAAAGTATGCAAAAAAAAACGGCAAAAAGTTTGCAGGTGAAAATTTTGTTATACCTTTGCACCCGTTTTGGTAACAGAACATTTTTAACAACAGAATATTAATTGTTTTATTATTTAAATTTTACAAAGAAATGAAGAAGTTAGTTTTGGCTCTTGCCGTTATCGCTAGCATTAGCATGATTTCATGCACCAACAACACTGAGAACACCGAGGCTCCCGCCGAGGAGCAGCCCGCAACCGAGCAGGTTGAGGCTCAGGCCGACACCACCAAGGCTGAGGCTACCGAGCAGGCTCCCGCCGAGGTAAAGGAAGGTGAGCAGGCTCCCGCCGCTGACCCTGCCGCTACCGAGCAGGCTCCCGCCGAGGAGAAGAAGGCTGAGGAGAAGCCCGCTGCTTAATTGCAAGAGATCTTACAAACCGTTTGAAGCTGTTCGCCCGCAAGGGTTGAGCAGCTTTCTTTTTTGTCCCTAACCGGGCCAAATAATAATGCAATGATAAAGCAATTGGTCCATTGGTGAAATTAACCGCCCCATGGGCGGGAAATTGAACAAAGTATAATTATAAAAATAATGCCGGCAGGCCATGGGACCTGTCGGCATCGTTATATGCTAACCCGCTATGGCGTTTACAGCAGGGTGTCGGGGTCGAGGTTATGGGCCTCAATGTCCTTGAAGTAGCGGTAGGTGCTCACCTTGAGTTCATCGACGGCCATCTCATCGGCGATGATAACGGCATGGGGATGCATCTGCAGGGCGCTCAAGGTGCACATGTGCGACACGCCGCCCTCAACAGCCTGCTGCAGGGCGCGGGCCTTGCCGTGGCCGTTGACGATAATCATCACCTCGCGAGCATCCATCACGGTCCCGACGCCCACGGTGAGAGCAGTCTTGGGCACCTTGTTCAGGTCGCCGTCAAAGAAGCGGCTATTGGCGATGATGGTGTCCTGGGTGAGCGTCTTCTGGCGGGTGCGCGACGAGAGTGAGGAACCCGGCTCGTTGAAGGCGATGTGGCCGTCGGGGCCAACGCCGCCCATGAACAGGTCGATGCCACCGGCAGCCTGGATGCGGGCCTCATAGTCGGCACATTCCTTGACCAGGTCCTCGGCGTTGCCATTCAGGATATTCACATTCTCGGGCTTGATATCGATGTGGGAGAAGAAGTTGTTCCACATAAACGAGTGGTAACTCTCGGGGTGTTCCTCGGGCAGGTTGCAGTATTCATCCATGTTGAATGTGATGACATTCTGGAACGATACTTTACCGGCCTTGTTCATCTCGATGAGTTCACGGTACATGCCCAGGGGCGAACTGCCCGTGGGGCATCCCAGTTTGAAGGGTTTTTCGGCCGTGGGGCAGGCATCATTGATGCGCTTGGCCACAAAGCGGGCCGCCCACTTCGACACATTCTCATAATCCGGTTCAATAATCAGTCTCATAATTCAATTATTAATTTGATGTATTTTGACATGGCAAAGTTAACCTATTTCTGCGAAATCTCCATAAAAAAGTGTAACTTTGCGGCCAAAATAACGCGTACCTGTCAAATGGACAAGAACAGACCTCTCATCCTCATCAGCAACGATGACGGTTACAACTACAACGGCATCCAGTCGCTCATCAAGGTGGCACGCACGCTGGGCGATGTGTTTGTCGTTGCCCCTGCCGTGCACCAGAGCGGCAAGGCCAGCGCCATCACATTTGTCAATCCCGTGCGCACGACGCGCATAGCCCAGGAGCCGGGTTTTACCGCTTACCTGGCCACCGGGACGCCCGCCGACTGCGTGAAACTCGCGCTGAGCCAACTCATGGCCGACAACATGCCCGACCTGGTGCTCGCCGGCATCAACCACGGGCTCAACAGCGGCCTGAACACGCTGTACAGCGGCACGATGGCGTGCGTCTTTGAGGGCATCCTGCACGGGGTGCCGTCGGTAGCGTTCTCCTATGGCGACTACAGCGCCGATGCCGACACCAGCGTGTGCGAGCCCATCGTCAAGCATGTGACCGAGCGGGTGCTCAAGGGCGGCCTGCCCAAGGATGTGTGCCTCAATGTGAACATCCCCAAGATGGACGGTCCCTTCAACGGCATGAAGGTGACCACCGGCGACATGGGCCGCTGGATCAACGAGTGGGAACACCGCGTCGACCCCACGGGCCGCGACTACTACTGGCTCACTGGCGAGTTTGAGATTGCCGACAAGGATGAGGGCATCACCGACTACTACTGGCTGCATCGCGGCTATGTGACGGTCACGCCCACCCATGTCGACCAGACCGACTTCGCATCGATGCGCCAAATCGCCGACCTGCTGCTGTGACCCTCACGCCGCATCTACTGACAGCTAAAACGAACTGAACATTAATCACATACAAGACATCAATCACATGGAAAGAAGAGTAAGAGTGCGCTTTGCGCCATCACCCACCGGACCGCTGCACATCGGCGGCGTGCGCACCGCGCTGTATAACTACCTGTTTGCCCGCCAGCACGGCGGCGACATGATCCTGCGCATCGAGGACACCGACAGCACACGCTTCGTGCCCGGCGCCGAGGAGTATATCAACGAGGCCCTGCACTGGCTGGGCATCGGCATCGACGAGGGCGTGCGCGAGGGCGGCAACTATGGCCCCTACAAGCAGAGCGAGCGCCGTGACCTGTACCGCAAGTACACCCAGCAACTCATCGACGCCGGCAAGGCCTACTATGCCTTTGACACCCCCGAGGAGCTCGAGGCCAAGCGTCAGGAAATCAAGAATTTCCAGTATGACGCACGCACACGCGGCATGATGCGCAACTCGCTGTCGCTGCCGCCCGAGGAGGTCAAGGCCCTCATGGACCAGGGCGCCAAATGGGTGGTGCGCTTCCGCATCGACCCCGACCAGGATGTCGTGGTTCACGACCTGCTGCGCGGCGATGTGACCATCAACTCGTCCATCCTCGACGACAAGGTCCTCTACAAGAGTGCCGATGACCTGCCCACCTACCACCTAGCCAACATCGTCGACGACCACCTGATGGAGGTGTCACATGTCATCCGCGGCGAGGAGTGGCTTCCCAGTGCTCCGCTGCATGTGCTGTTGTACCAAGCCTTCGGCTGGGAGGACACCATGCCCGCATTTGTACACCTGCCGCTGCTGCTCAAGCCCGACGGCAAGGGCAAGCTGAGCAAGCGTGACGGCGACCGCCTGGGCTTCCCCGTCTTCCCGCTGGACTGGAACGACCCCAAGAGCGGAGAACGCTCCAGCGGATACCGCGAGGCCGGCTATCTGCCTGAGGCTGTGGTCAACTTCCTGGCCCTGCTAGGCTGGAACCCCGGCGACGACCGCGAGATTTTCTCGATGGACGACCTCATCAAGGAATTCTCTATCGACCACTGCTCACGCAAGGGTGCCAAGTTTGACTTCGAGAAGGGCAAGTGGTTCAACCACGAGTACATCATGAAGATGGACGACAAGGAGTTGGCCCAGATGTTCAAACCCGTGCTCGAGCAGCACGGCGTGAATGCCGCCGACTACAGCGACCAATACATTACCCAGGTGGTGGCACTGGTCAAGAGCCGCGCCAACTTCGTGGGAGACCTGTGGGACCAGGCAAGCTTCTTCTTCACCCGTCCCGCCGGCTACAGCGAGAAGGACATCCGCAAGCGCTGGAAACCCGAGACGCCTGAACTCATGCGCCAACTCATCGCCCTGCTCCAGACCGCCGACTTCCAGGACAGCGAGGCCTGTGAAGCCCTTGTCATGGACTGGATTGACAAGAACGGCCTGCACAAGGGCAATGTGATGAACGCCTTCCGCCTGACCGTGGTAGGCGAATGCCGCGGCCCGCACATGTTTGACATCATCAAGCTGTTAGGCAGCGAGGAAACCCTTGCCCGCATCAACGCCGGCATCCAGAACATCCAATTGCCCGCCGATGCTTAAACGGCTGACGGCCATATTGCTCTCCATTGTCGCCATGTCGCCCCTTGCCGCGCAAGAGGTGGCGTGGAGCATCGATGCGACCGTACTGCTCAACAATCGCGAGGGCGGTGACGAATACACGCCCGACCAGACCTTCATGTTCACCCGCCTCGCCCCCGAAGTGGGAGTGTCGCTCAACGACGATGCCCACCTGCTCAAGGGAGGTGTCGCCTGGTATCAGCCCATGATCGACGACATGAGTGGCTACAAGGTGCTGCCCACGCTCTATTACCGCTACAACCGCAACGACGGCTGGCATGTGACGACCGGCATGTTCCCGCGCTCGCTCATGGTGCATCGCGCACCGCGCTACATGTGGAGCGACTCGCTGGATTATTGCCAGCCCAACATTCGCGGTGTCATGACACAGGTCATCAAGCCCGCCGGCTATGCCGAACTGGCCGTGGACTGGCGCCAGATGCAGACCGACAGCCGACGCGAGGCCTTTGCCGTCATGCTCAATACCGACTGGCGCGTGGCTGGCCCCTGCAGGCTGGAAGGGCACTTGCAGTACAGCCACCTGGCCAAATCGCGCATCAACAAGGAGGACCAGCATGTCAACGACGACCTGCTCATCAACCCGATGCTGGCACTCGACCTGTCGCAACGCACCGCGCTCGACTCGCTGCGTCTGGCCGCCGGAGCGCTCATCACCATGGAACGCGACCGCGGCGACATGAAGTGGCTGAACCATGCCGGGATGGTCGCTACAGCAACAGCCCAGTGGCGCTGGTTGCAACTCGACGAGACCTTCTACACCGGCAAGGACCTGATACCCTTGTACCCGCGATACGGCAGTCTGCTCAACCTGGGCGACCCGTACTACCACAACAAGCTGTACAGCCGCACCGACCTCATCGGCCACATCGTGAACAACCGCTATGTGGACATGACCGCTTCGCTGGTCTTCCATGCCACCGACAAGGCAACCGGAATCTGGCAGCAGATTACCTGCCGCGTCTATCTTGACAACCGCCTGTGGAAAGCGGCAAAAAACAAACATTAACCCATTATATCCCGAGACTCGCCCATGGACCCACTCTACAACCTGGGAATCACTACCTACCGCAACGCCGTCCGCCTGGCGGCGACACGCAACCACAAAGCCAAACTGCTCCTGCGCGGCCAGCGCCGGTGTTTCCGCACACTGCAGCGCAAACTCGACCCTGCAGGCGGCTACATCTGGGTCCATGCCTCGTCATTGGGCGAGTTTGAGCAGGGACGCCCCCTCATCGAGAAAATCAAGCGCGAGCAGCCCGAGGCCCGCATCCTGCTCACCTTTTTCTCCCCCTCGGGCTACGAGGTGCGCAAGAACTTCAGCAAGGTCGACACCGTGGTCTATCTCCCCTTTGACCTGCCCGGCAATGTAAAGCGTTTCCTGGACCTGGTCAAGCCCTCCGTCGCGATTTTTGTCAAGTATGAATTCTGGGGCAACTACCTGAGCGCCCTCAGGCACCGAGGCATCCCCACCTACATCATCTCGGCCATCTTCCGCCCGAGCCAGATTTTCTTCAAGCCCTGGGGCGGCTTGTTCCGCAAGATGCTCAAGTGCTTCGACACCCTGTTCGTGCAGAACGAGAAATCACATGAACTGCTTGCCGGCATCGGCATCGACAATGTCATCGTGGCAGGCGACACCCGATTTGACCGCGTGGCCGATGTGCGCGCTGCGGCAAGGGAATTCCCCCTGGTAGCGAAGTTTGTCGAGAAATCCAAGTTCACCCTGGTCATGGGCAGCTCGTGGCCTCCCGACGAGGACATTGTCATCCCCTACTTCAACGCCCACCGCGAGATGAAACTCATCATCGCCCCGCACGAGTTTGACCGCCACCGCCTGCATGTGCTCATGTCCAAGCTAGCCCGCTCCACCCGCTTCTACAGCGAGGCCACGCCGCAGAATATCGAGAGCGCCGACTGCCTGATTATCGACAGTTTCGGCCTGCTCTCCTCGCTCTACCGCTACGGCCAGGCAGCCTATGTGGGCGGCGGATTTGGCGCAGGCATCCACAACATCAACGAGGCCGCCGTCTATGGCATCCCCGTCATCTTCGGGCCCAAGTACCACAAGTTCCAGGAGGCCAACGACCTTATCGAACTCGACGGTGCCATGAGCATCCACGATGCCGACACCTTCTCGGCAGCGATGGACCCCCTGCTCGAGAATGAGCCCCTGCGTCTCAAGTGCGGCAACGCCGCCGGCGAGTACATCCAGTCCCACCTGGGTGGCACACAGCTCATCTATGACCACATCTTCAAGAAAGGTCCGTCCATTCAAGACCCATCCTGAGGAGTCTGCCCACAGTGCACTGCACGGCCTTGAAGTCCTAAAAAGCTTTATTGGCCTTTATGGCCATAACAGACACCTTAATCTTAAAAAAAAACGGAAAATCGTTGATTATTAACGGAATTTGATATACCTTTGTGGCGCTTTAACGAAAAAATCAGGAGATGGTAGATGCTTTGAAATTGAAAATCAAGTCGTTACCATTTGGCACTCATGCGGTTGAATGTCATGTGGACGAGTCATTTTTCAATATCGACGAGCAAACCGAGGTGCGCCGAGCCGATGTCGATGTCACGCTTGAAGTGACCCGCAAGAGCGAGAACACCTACCGCCTGGAGATCTCGTGCCACGGCACAGTCACCACAAGCTGTGACCGCTGTCTCGACGATCTGGATTTGCCGGTGGAGACGGACTACTGCCTGACCGTGGAGCAGATGGGCACCGAGCTTGACGACAGCAACGACGAGCTCCTGATAGTGCCATCGGACTGGCGAGAGCTGGATGCCGCACCCCTGGTGCGCGACACCGTGCTGCTGGCCCTGCCGATGACGCATTGTCATGAGAGCGAACAGGACTGCAACGCCGACATGCTGGCCGCCCTTGACCGACACCGCGCCGAGGCCGTCCCCGACGACGATGACAACGAGAGTGAAACAACCGGCACCGACCCCAGGTGGGAGGCGCTTAAAAAACTGAAAGAACAATAATTTTTAAATAACAACAAGAAAATGGCACATCCTAAAAGAAGACAGTCTAAGACTCGTACCGCTAAGCGCCGCACCCACGATGTGGCTGTGGCTCCGACGATTGCCCAGTGCTCCAACTGTGGTGCATGGCATGTTTATCACACCGTATGCCCCGAGTGCGGTTACTACCGCGGCAAGAATGTGATGGGCAAGGAGGAAGCATAAATCGGCGGCAACAGCAGCCGGCGTGAGCCGGCTACAACTTGCCACGATGAACGCTAACGATATATCCTGAATGGGTTGGACCCGCCATTGGTGTTCATTCTCATTTAGGATATTGAATTAAAACAAACACCTCAAGATAACACATATTTGCTTTCACGCTTATGCTGAACGCTAAGATCACGGGCATTGCATCCTATCTGCCCGATGACATACTGGATAACGAGATGCTCTCACAGATGGTTGACACCAACGACGAGTGGATTACCACGCGCGTCGGTATTAAGGAGCGTCGTATCCTCAAGAAGCCCGTCGGCTCGTCCTACATGGGAATCCAGGCAGTAAACAAGCTGCTTGAGGAGACCGGCACCAACCGCGATGATATCGACCTGCTCATCTGCCCGACATCCAACCCCGACCATCGTTTCCCATCCACGGCATCTATCATTGCCCATGGTGTGGGTATCGAGAAGAAGTGCTATGCCTACGACATCCAGGCTGCTTGTGCAGGTTTTCTGGTAGGCCTCTATGAAGCCACCGCATTTATCCGCGCCGGCATCTACAAGAAGGTCATCGTCGTTTCGGCCGAGAAGATGTCGAGCATGGTGGACTATAATGACCGCGCCACCTGCCCGCTGTTCGGCGACGCAGCAGCATGCATGCTGCTCGAGCCTACCGAGGAGCCCATCGGAGTGATGGACGGCATCTTCCATGTGGATGGTTCAGGACTGGAGCACCTGGTCTACAAGGCCGGTGGCTCGGCTCTGCGCACCAGCCACGAGACCGTAGACGCCAACTACCACTGCGTTTACCAGGAGGGCCGCGCCGTCTACCGTCATGCCGTCGTCGACATGCTCACCTCGAGCAGGGATATCATGGAGCGCAACAACCTGACCATCGACGATATTCAGTGGTTCGTACCCCATCAGGCCAACCTGCGCATCATCGAGGCCGTGGGCGAACGGTTGAAATGCCCCGAGGAGAAGGTTCTGGTCAACATCCAGCATCGCGGCAACACCAGTGCTGCCAGCATCCCCTTGTGCCTCGACGAGAACAAGCACCTCCTCAAGAAGGGCGACAAGATGGTCCTCACCGCATTCGGTGCAGGATTCACCTGGGGAGCCCTCTATCTCATCTGGTCACTATAAAGTGCCCGGACACATCACCTGAAGCATCACTACTCCCAATGGAAACACCACGCGAGTAGCGATGCTTCTTGAATAAAACAACTAACGACTATAAAACTCTAGCACCGAGAATATGCACCGAGCAGGATTTGTCAACATCGTGGGCAACCCCAATGTGGGAAAATCGACACTGAGCAACCGCCTGGTGGGCGAACGCCTGTCCATCATCACCAGCAAAGCCCAGACCACGCGCCACCGCATCATGGGCATCGTCAACGGCGACGACTATCAGATTGTGTTCAGCGACACGCCCGGCGTGCTCAAGCCCAAGTTCCGCCTGCAGCAGAGCATGCTCGAGTACTCGACAGGAGCACTTGTCGATGCTGATGTGCTGCTCTATGTCACCGATGTCATCGAGTCGCCCACCAAGAACCAGGACTTCCTCGACCGCGTGGCGCGCGAGAAAGTCCCCATCCTGTTGGTCATCAACAAGATTGACCTCTTGAAGGGCAACGACGAACTCATCAACATCATCGACCAGTGGAAGCAACTGCTGCCTAACGCCGAGGTCTTCCCCACCAGCGCGCTGGAGAACTTCAATGTGGACAACATCATGAAGCGCATCGTGGAACTCCTGCCCGAGAGCCCCCCTTACTTCGGCAAGGACGCGCTGACCGACCGCAGCAGCCGCTTCTTTGTCACCGAGATCGTGAGGGAAAAAATCCTCATGACCTATGACAAGGAAGTCCCCTATGCCACTCAGGTCATCGTCGAGAAATTTGACGAGAGCGACACCGCCATACACATCATGGCTGTCATCTATGTCGAGCGCGATACCCAGAAGGGCATCATCATCGGACACCAGGGCAAGATGCTCAAGCGAGTGGGCACCCTGGCACGCAAGGACATCGAGACCTTCTTTGAGAAGAAAGTCTATCTCGAACTCTATGTCAAGGTAGAGAAGGACTGGCGCAACCAGGAGAACAAACTGCGCGCCTTTGGATACATCGAGTAATCATCTGAAAACTGAAAACTAGAAACCAGGGACTAAGGACTAAGGACTAGAAACCAAACTAAACTGAGATATGGGACGATTAGTAGCAATTGTAGGAAGGCCCAATGTGGGCAAGTCAACGCTGTTTAACCGCCTGACGCAAACGCGTGCAGCCATCGTCAACGACACCAGCGGAACCACGCGCGACCGCCAGTACGGCAAGATGGAGTGGAACGGCATGGAGATGTCGGTCGTCGACACCGGCGGCTGGGTAGTCAACAGCGAGGACATCTTTGAAGACGAGATCAACAAGCAGGTGCATCTCGCCATCGACGAGGCCGATGTCATCCTCTTTGTCGTCGACATCAAGAACGGCATCACCGACCTCGACGACAGCGTCGCCGACATCCTGCGCCGCACTTCCAAACCCGTCATCGTCGTCGCCAACAAGGACGACAACAACCAGAGCATGTATGCCGAAGCCGAGTTCTACGCCCTGGGTCTGGGCAAGCCTTACTCCATCTCGGCGGCCAACGGCAACGGCACCGGCGATCTGCTCGACGAGGTCGTCAAGCAGATGCCCGAGAAGGCCGAGGAGACCATCGAGGAGGACCTGCCCCGCTTTGCCATCGTCGGCCGCCCCAATGCCGGCAAGTCATCGCTCATCAACTCGCTGATGGACGAGCAGCGCAACATCGTCACCGACATCGCCGGCACCACACGCGACAGCATCTACTCACGCTACAACAAGTTCGGATTTGACTTCTACCTCGTCGACACCGCCGGCATCCGCAAGAAGAACAAGGTCAACGAGGACATCGAGTACTACTCGGTGCTCCGCTCCATCCGCGCCATCGAGAACAGCGATGTGTGCATCCTGCTCATCGACGCCACACGCGGCATCGAGGCCCAGGATGTCAACATCTTCTCTATCATACAGAAGAACCGCAAGGGGCTCGTCGTGCTCGTCAACAAGTGGGATGTAGCCGAGAACAAGACGCAACAGAGCATCGACCACTTCGAGGCAACCATCCGCGAGCGTTTCGCCCCGTTCACCGACTTCCCCATCATCTTCGGGTCGGCACTCACCAAGCAGCGCATCCACAAGGTGCTGCAGACGGCCATCGATGTCTACAACAACCGCCGCATCGTCATCCCCACCTCGCAACTCAACAATGTGCTGCAAGAGGCCATTCAAGCCTACCCGCCCCCCGCAGTCAAGGGCAAGTATGTCAAAATCAAGTACATCACCATGCTCAAGGGTGCCCATGTGCCCACCTTTATCTTCTTCTGCAACCTGCCGCAGTGGATCAAGGACCCCTACAAGCGATATCTCGAGAACAAGATTCGAGAGCACTGGAACCTGCACGGCACCGTCATCAACCTGTTTTTCCGCGAGAAATAAGCGAATTGTTACAAATAATTAAGCATAGGCAGCCAATAATAATTAAATTATTGGCTGCCAATTTGTTAACAATAAATGCATGTCTTTATCAAGAATTATTATTCAAATTATCACAAAAGAATTTGGAACATTTCAAATATTCTTTTTATCTTTGCAATGCGAAATAAAAACAATTTCGTTCTACCATTTAAAGATTGACACAAGCAACAAACAACAAGAACATATATACTTGAATTTTGGTTATGAAGATGGTGTGCTTTTGTGAAAAAGCGCACTTTCGCTTTATATATACCCCACCCTTCTTCACGCTATGCTCAAAAACTGCCCGATGAAAACGGGAAAATAAAAACTTTATATTATCTTTGCCTTCAGCGAAGATAGGCGGCGCCTCAACCATGGCTAATCAAAAAAAATTTTTTTTGTTTGCCATAGTGTTCAACTTGCACTATCTTTGCCTTCAATATTCAACATTATAAACAATGAACGCTATGAAAAGAATCAAACTGATGGTCATCGCAATGGCTGTGATAATGGCCGCAGCAATGGCTCCCAATGCCCAGGCCCAAGTCACCACCCAAGATGTGCAGCAACTCGAGAGAGAAATCGAGCAACACGAGAAGAACATCAAGGAAAAGGAAGCCTCCATCAAGGACATGGAGGACAAAATCGACAACCTCAAGTCGCAACTCAAGGACCTCGAGAACCAAAAGAAAGCCCTCGAGAAGGAACTCAAGAGCGAAATCAAGGAGCGCAAAGACAAGTTCACCGTGCGCGACGAGTTGGTCTATGACCAGGAAATCGTCGATGTGCTTTACAACCCCTATAACAAGAGCGATGTGGAGGATGCGCTCGAGAGCTTCGAGGGCATGGAGACCAAGGATGTGCTCAAGAAGAAAGAACTTGTCGAGAAATACGGCGAGTACACCAAGGACCTCAAGGAATTCATGGAGAAGATGAAAAAACAACTCGCCGACAACCACTGGAAATATGTGTCATCGTCCTCCGACCTGTACAAGAAATTCGAGAAAGGCGTCAAGGGCACCAAGTACTGGAAAGTCTATAACAAGAAAGAGAAAAACGAGAGCATCGACTACCTGGACCGCGTCATGGACAAGATCATGACTTTCAAGAACGACGGCCTCAAGAGCGAGACCCAGTTCAACGAAATCCTCAACATGCTCTACGCCAACTGATAGACGCTGATCAGCCCACCATACCACGGGATGCCGCGCCATCAATACAGATGACACGGCATCCCTTGCTATTGAATTATATAGAATCAACGAGGCAATTCATAAAAAAGCGCTCAATCATTTGAATTCTTTACAAGTTAGTATTAACTTTGTTGGCGTGCAATCCCAACATTGCGCGACTATTATTCGACTAATTATTTATAATCTAATCATCACATCACTATGAACGGGAAAAAGATATGCAGATCCTTGCGTGAAATCCGTTGCCGCATCGCTCAGGCCAACGACATTGACTTCACGCCCAATGTCTGCACCCATGAGGGTGACTGTGCCGGCACCTGTCCGGCTTGTGAGAGCGAGTTGCGATACATCGAGCGACAGTTGCTCAGACGCACCGCAACGGGCAAGAAAGTGGCTCTAGCCGGGCTGGCCCTGGGGGCGGCCTCGTTGATGCCCATGCATGCACAGCAGGTGGCAACCACAACACCCCAAGCCACCACCCAGCGACCCACCCCACGGTTGGTCGATGCCGCCCCGGGCGACACCACAGCAGTAGTGGTGCGTGGCAAAGTCATCGATATGGATGACAAGAGTGAAGCCATCGGCGCATCCGTTATCCTCAAAGGGACCAAACTCGGCACAGCGACCGACATCGACGGCAATTTCGCCATCCGCGTGCCCAAGGGCAGCCAACTCGTCATCTCCTATGTAGGATACGAGACGCAAGAATACAAGGTAAAAGCGATAACGGCCGATGAAGGTGTCGTCATCGCCCTCAAATCGAAAGGAAGTTGTACGGGTGAAGTGGTCCTTGTTGGCGGGATTCAAAGCTTCCATAATATGCCCGATGTGGATGCCGACATCTACCTGCCCGACCGTCACCGTTGAGTGCAGCAAGGCCCATACAGAGCCAAGGCATAATGGCTTATAAATCAACAAAACCGCCGGCACATCAGTGTCGACGGTTTTCTATTGGTGGTCCCACTTGGGCTTGAACCAAGGACTCCCTGATTATGAGTCAGGTGCTCTAACCAACTGAGCTATAGGACCGGCTCTTGTGGCATGCCACCACTCAAAGCGGCTGCAAAAATACAAAAAATTTGTGAATTGGCAATTCCAACTCGCATTTTTTTATGTCTAAAAGCAAATAGCAAGGAATAAGGTCAAAACACTGACTTACTAATGCGATTTCTGATTGTTTGGCATTAAAATGCCACTTTTTTGGGGGCAAAACGCCACATTTCACATTTTTTAAACATTAAAATTGCTTTCAATAATGAAATATTTAGTTAATTTGCGCCTGTTAATCAACAAAACCCAAGTTTTACTTGGAGATTAAACATGTAAATGCTTTTATGGGGTAAATATAGTTTTCAAGTATTAGTAATTATGAGGGTCTCAGCAGTGATGCTTGGACCTTTATTTTTTGCGGCCTCTGAACCATAGAAAGACTTATCGGTCGATGCCAGGACGGCAACATTGAAACTTCGCGGCTTAGCGTGAGAATTTTTAGTCCTCGTAATTATCAATCGTTATCCAAGTTGTCTTAAAAAAACATCGCGGCTTAGCGTGAGGCAGTTTGCTGCATGGCCAGCAGGATAAGGATGCCCTCGCGCCCCATGTTCATCATCAGGTCGAGAATGCTCAAGTCGGCCTTAAAGCCATCCTCTCCCTTCCACATCTGGTAGTAGGGCACATTGCTCAATTGCAATGTATCCTGTTTCTTCATGGCGATGCGGCCTCTCAGGTCCATCACGCCATCATCGTTGACATTGTTGCCGTCCCCGTCAACATAGCGGGTCGTCAGCGGCAGGTCCATGAAGTCGACGATGACCTGGTGCATCTGGCTGTTAAACTCTTGCAGGTAGCGTTGCTGGCCGTGGATGACGCGCGACAGGTCGTCGGCCACATAGTCAAAGTAAGGGGAGCGGCCATAAGCCGAGTACAGCGCGCCCCAATGCAGGCGGCGCCAGTCGCCGTGCTCCGAGATGAGCACATCGCGCAACGGAGTCATCATGTTGTTGGTAGCGCCCACGAGGGGCACGGTGAGCGTCTGCATGCCGTTTGGTCCATCGACACGGTATCGGTGATGGCTATGGCGCAACGGCAGGCTGCGCTCGCCCAGATCGACCAGCAGCACGCCAGCCTTGAGGGCTGCCGCATAGCACCGCACGCTGGCGGCACACATGCTGCCCATCATCACGGCCGACGATGTGTCAAGCATTACTTCTTGTCGGGGTTGGGCATCTTGAAGATGCGGTTCCAGCGGATGCCGCCGTTGAGCAGCGAACGGTCCTTGTCAAAGGAGATGAGGATGATCGACGGGGTGCCCACGATGTGGTCCTCGGGCACGAAGCCCCAGTAGCGGGAGTCGAGCGAGTTGTCGCGGTTGTCGCCCTGCATCCAGTAGTAGTCCATCAGGAAGGTGTAACTTGTCGCGGGCTTGCCGTTGATATAAATCTGGCCGTTCTTCACCTCCAGGTCGTTGCCCTCGTAGTTGCGGATGCAGCGCTCATAGAGCGGCAGGTTCTCCAGCGTGAGGTCTATCTTGGCGCCCTTCTTGGGAATCCACACGGGACCGTAGTTGTCGTGGGTCCAGCCATAGTCGGTGCCGATGGGATAGGTATATATGGACTCGCCTGGCTCGGCTTTGATCTGCTGGATGACCTCTACCCACGGCTTAGACTCCAGAATCTTTTTCTTCTCGGCAGTGAGCGGCAGGACATATTCATTGGCATTGATGTACCCGCGAGACTGGTCCTCGTTGCTGATTTCCAGTTCATCCAGGCGGTCCTTGCTGATGGGCGTGCCTTTGGACTTGACATAGTAGAAATACTGTACATTCTTGGGCTGGGGCACTGCCTTGCCGTCGGCATAGACGATACCGTCCTTGATCTGAATCATCTCGCCGGGCAGACCCAGGCAGCGCTTCACATAGTTGTCGCGGCGGTCAACGGGGCGGTAAATGATTTCGCCAAAAGCGTCTTTGTTATTGTTGACCACATCACGGCCATGACGGAAACACAAGGAATAGTAGTCCTCGCTGCTGCCATACTTGAGCGCAACGGTGTCGCCGGCGGGGAAGTTAAACACCACGATATCCATGCGCTCCACATTGCGCAGACCTTTCAGGCGGTGGTAGGACAACTGGGGCTTCTCAATATAGGACTTGCAGTTCAGGAAGGGCAAGGTGTTCTGGGCCAGCGGGAAGTGCAAGGGGGTCTGCGGCACGCGGGGGCCATAGGTCACCTTGTTGACCCACAGGAAGTCACCCGTCAGCAGCGACTTCTCGAGCGACGACGAGGGAATCTGGTAGTTCTGTCCCACAAACAGGAACAGGAAGTAAACCAGCACCAGTGCATAGATGATAGCGTCAACCCAGCTCATCACCATGCGCGCCGGGCCTTTTTTCATACCCTTCCAGGCACCCCAGGGCAGGTACTGCGTCAGGTAGATGTCAACCAGCAGCAACAGACCCAGCAACAGCCAGGGGTTTCCCATCCACAGGACCCACAGCAGATAGATGACAGCCACAATGGCAAAGCGCAGCCATCGTGTGGTTTTGACACGGCCAAGGCGCTCGGTCAGCGAACCCGTTTGCCTCACATATTCCTCTTCATTATTATCTTGTTTGTGCTTGTTATCAGTTGCCATGATTGTATCGATTTGATTTTTTCGGTGCGAAATTACTAAATAATGTGGAAATAATCAGTAACTTTGCCCGATAAGAAAGGATTTTTAGATAAATTTGGCTGCACCTTAACAAAAACCAAATAAATTTGTATTTGTTTTCGGTTTGCACTAATTATAGGATAAGTTATGAAAATCAGCAAAATTATTGCCCCTGGCGAGACCATCCTTTACAAGCCCAAACTCTCCAAGTGGGCCTACCTGCAACTGGGCCGTCTCGTGCGCAACCTGACGACGACCATCTTTGTGAGCGACAAGCGTTTTTTCCACAGTCACGGCTGGATCAACCGCCATGCCCATGAGATTGTCATCGGCAAGGTCGAGAGCATCCTGGTCGAGCAGAGTTTCTGGGGCCGCATTTTCAACTACGGCACCGTGAAGGTATCGGGCACTGGAGCCGGCACCATCGTGCTGCGCTATCTCAAGCGCCCGCTGGAGTTCCAGCGCCAAGTGCGTGCCGCACAAGGCTCCGGCACCTCTACCCCCACTGCCACTGCCGACTGATGCCATCAAAGGCACAGCCCACCCCCTCTTAATGACAATGACACCATCATGCCGATAATAGAAATCACATCGCTGGACCACCCTGGAGTAGAGGTCTATGGCACGCTCACCGAGGCGCAACTGCGCAACCGCCTGGAGCCGGACAAGGGCATCTTCATCGCCGAGAGCCCCAAGGTCATCCATGTCGCCCTCGACGCGGGCTACGAACCGCTGTCGCTGCTGTGCGAGCGGCGCCACATCACGGGCGATGCCGCCGGCATTATCGAGCGGTGTGGTGACATCCCCGTCTACACCGGCGAGCGCGCTCTGCTGGCCGCCCTCACGGGCTACACGCTGACGCGCGGCGTGCTGTGCGCCATGCGCCGTCCCCTGCCCCGCCCTGCCAGTGACATCTGCCGCGGAGCCAGCCGTGTGGTGGTCATCGACGGCGTGACCGACACGACCAACATCGGCGCCATCTTCCGCTCGGCAGCCGCGCTGGGCATCGACGCGGTGCTGCTCACCCCCACGGCATGCGACCCGTTGAACCGTCGTGCCGTGCGCGTGTCGATGGGCTCGGTCTTCCTCGTCCCCTGGACCTGGATTGACGAACCCGTCACCCCCACCCTGCATCAACTCGGCTTCACTACCGCCGCCATGGCCCTGAGCGACGACTCCATCT
>Ga0310695_10002291_pt1 | contig 40924 bp, 28 predicted proteins | sample RumenRJG_04DNA_FD_203882 | JGI IMG/M metagenome (GOLD analysis project Ga0310695, IMG submission 203882) | Bovine rumen microbial communities from Lethbridge, Alberta, Canada - RJG_04 (v2) (version 2) | ecosystem: Host-associated > Mammals > Digestive system > Stomach > Rumen | place: Canada...
GCACCCGCGCCACGAGCCTGTTTGGTGGATTCGACGGCGGTGCGCCTCCGCAGGGCGAATACCTCTACCAGCGCAACGGCATGGCGACGCTGAACGGCATCCTGCGCACGGACTCGTTCACGACCATGAAGGTGAATGCCGACTACAGTTACCACCGCGCCACGCACGACATCAGCCAGAGCAGCACGTATCTGGCTGGCACGGGCAGCTACGTGACCGTGGGCGAACAGACATCGCCGCTCACGAAGGTGCATCTGCCCAAGTTGACGATGAACTACCTGAAGAATGCCGACCGCGTGTATCTCAGCGAGACGTTTGTCTTTAAGGGAAAGTTTGAGCAGAATGAGGGGGATGTGGTGGCTAATCAGCAGTCGGTGGAGCAGCGACGGAAGACATCATCATTTGAGGTGGGCAACGAACTTTTCTGGATGGGCAGGACGGAGAAGGGCGCACGGCGACATATCAATGCGTCGGTGTCGTTCAGGCGGACACCGACGCTAAGGCTGGCGTTCAGCCAAGACGGTACGGACTACGGGCAGACAGCGCAGTCCTCGACGCTCAGCATGAATGTCGGCTCGTCGTTCCAAATCCCCATCGGCAAGTCGTTCCGGCTGAACCTTCCCGTCAGCGTGTCAGCAATGTATGACGACTTGGAAACCTATCGCACGGCGACTGGCGAGATGAATGACATTCGCGGCTGGGCCTTCACGCCGACCCTCAACCCCGGCTTCGAGATTCATTCCAGGAACCGCCGCTTCTACCTGAGTGCAGGCATCGGGGCAGCGCTGAAGGGGCTGTACTATAACCGACGGAACAGCGAGAGCCATCCAAGCTCGCTTGAAGATGGCCGAGTCGTGACGGAGGAAGGCAAAGCCAATAAACTGAACTACACTAAGCCCGTGCTCAATCCCTCGATGGGCATCAACTACACCTTCTCGGCCAACAGCAAACTGTCGTTCTCGACGGGCTACACGACCTCCATCGGCGACATGATGACGCTGCTGACGGAGCCGATGCAGGTGGACTACCGCTCGGTGCGCACCTCGTCTGGCATCATCGGCGAGTCGAACACGTGGCACACATCGGGCGACTGGAAGTGGCAGTTGCCCATGCAGTATTTCACGCTGAGCCTCGCGGCCAGTCACAGCGAAGGCAAGCAGAACACGCTCACGTCGCAGTCGGTCAGCGGCATCGACGTGAGCAGCACCGCCCTGCTCCGCGACTCCCGTAGCCGCTCCACCAGTTTCTCCGCTTCCGTCACGAAGAACATCCCCTCGCTCTTTGCCAAGCTCGGTGCCGACGGTAGCTACAGCTTCGGCAGTGGCGAACAGGCCGTGGACGAGACCGTCATCGACACCCGCACGAACAGCTACGCCCTACATGGCAACGCCACCATCACCCCCGTCCCCTGGCTCGAACTGCGGTACGACATCAACTACGGGTGGTCGCGCTCGCGCTATTCCGATGAGAGCAACACAACCACCTCCCTCACCCACAGCGGTGCCGTCCACATCTTCCCCATCGCCGCCCTCGACCTCTCCTTGGACTATGACCACGTGCGCCGCCAGCTCACCGCCGACCAATACAAGCGCATGTCCCTCTTCAACGCCTCCGCCCAGTACAAGTGGAAGCGCCTCGTCCTCCGCCTCGAACTCGACAACCTCCTGAACCAGCGCCACTACGCCTACACCATCTTCAACGGCATCAACACCTACACCTACGACTACACCCTCTGCGGTCGCACAGCCCTGCTCCGCGCCACGTTTAAACTGTAATACGTCGGTAAAGGATGTAGGATGACGAAAGAGTTCAGCCCCATTCGCAGCAATGACGAGTGGGGCTGATTCGTGCGGGCTATGCCGTCTGTAGGTTCTTGAACGATGCATTGAGCTTATTGCCGAGCATCGTCAGGTCGTTGTCAAGTTTCTGGCTTGTGATGCGGGCGTAAATCTGGGTGGTTACAATGTTGGTGTGTCCCAATACACGGCTCAAACTCTCAATGGGCATACCCTTTGAAAGTGCCAAGGTTGCGAACGAGTGCCGGCCACAATGGTAGGAGATGGCTTTTTCAATACCGCAGGCGGTCATCACCGTTTTCAGCTTCTTGCACATCGACCAGTAGTTCATCTTGCCGAACACCAGCTTGTCTTCTCGTAGGTGCTTGTAGCGGTCGATAATCTGCAAGGGTACGTCCATCAGCTTCACCTGGAAGGGGATGTTGGTCTTGTGTCGCTTACTGATAATCCACTTGTCACCGTTGATGTCCACGATGTTATCTGTCGTCAGGTTCCTCACGTCGATGAACGAGAGGGCGGTGAAGCACACGAATACAAAAATGTCACGCACAAAGGCCAGATTGTCGTCATCGAACTCATGGGTTACGACAGCCTTCAGTTCCTCCTCGGTCAAGAACTCCCTTTCCTTGCAGTTTGGGCTGATATGAAACTGCGCAAACGGGTTACGGGGAATCTTGCCGTTGTAATGCGCCCTCAACACAACACCTTTCAGCCACATACACCTCTGCCAGATAGTGCCGTTGGCCAGTCCACGGTCTGTGCTGAGATAAGCGGCGAAGTCCTTGATGAACTCTGGTGTCAGTTCCAGCATCGACATATCCGTGCGACGATAGTGCGACTGGATGAAGTCTGCCACATCCTTACGCGAACGTTCCATAGCCCAAAGAGTGCTTGCCGACCTGTCCTTGCCCACACGTTTCTTCTGGTTGGCAATGTCCTTGTCGAAAGCACTCAGCAAAGTCTCGTATTCGCTACCGAAGCCCTGATAGGAGTTGCGCACCATCTCTGCCGTCACGAAAGCCTCACGGTCAGAAAGATGCTGATAATGTTTGATAATCTGTGCCTTGATGTTATTCAGTTCGCGGTTGATCTGCAAAGCCTCCTTGCTACGGCCTTTGGCACAATTGCCCTTCACGTCCCACATGTCAAGCGGGATTGTCTTCTTACAACTGAACTGGCTCTGGGTGCCGTTAATCGTCACCCTGCCCATCACAGGCACCATACCGTTCTTCTCCTTACTCTTGTTCACATAGAACAGAATGTTAAAAGTACTTCTCATGTTTCTTACTCCTTTTTAATTTTGGCTGCAAAACTACTATTTCTTTTGGCATCCATCGTTATGCAAAATATAGCAGTTTGCGGAATAAGAAACGGTTGGCGAAAAGACGGTGAAAGGTGTGCCATTCTGCCCCGATTTGCGTTGTCGTTTTAGGAAGTTTAACCCGCTTCAGAGCCCATCTTTTGGGTTACGAATTAGAAACCTAACTCCTTCACCAATCTTCCCCAATTTGCTTTCAGCCCCAAATTGTACTTCTTCATTCTTCCCCGTCTTGCCTTTATTTTAGGCTGAATTGCGTTAATCTTCCAAAATCGCTTCGCTTTTACAAGCTTTTTTTGTAACTTTGCACCAAAACTTACGACTATGAAGTATGCAGACTATATTAAGCAGATAGAAATTGACTCGCTGTGGAGTGGTAAAAAGCACATTCTGTGGACGCTTGACCCACAGGTGAACATCCTCAGCGGTATCAATGGTGTAGGAAAGAGTACGATATTAAATAAGGTATTTAAGAGTGTCAATACCAATGGCGACCTCATCAACCATCTGTTGAAAGGCGTGCATATCACTGCCGAGCCAGAGGATGCTACGCATGTACGTTTTGACATTATCCGTTCGTTGGACTCGCCCATATTGGATAACGAGACACTGAATATGGTGGACTCGCGCATCACGTCAGCTCTTGACTTCCAACTCTACCACCTGCAACGTAAGTATCTGGACTATCAGGTGAACATAGGCAATCGCATTATCTCTGAACTGCAAAAGGGTAACGCTGATGCTGCTCAACACCTGTCGCAACCAAAGTCGCGTTTCCAGGACATGGTTGACGAATTGTTTGATGAGACTGGTAAGAAGATTGTGCGAACGGAAAACGAGATACGCTTTTCGCAGATTGGTGAAACGCTGGTACCCTATCAGTTGTCGAGTGGTGAAAAGCAGATGCTGGCCATTCTATTGACAGTGTTAGTAGAAGATCAGCAACCATACATTCTCTTCATGGACGAACCTGAGGTTAGCCTGCACATCGAGTGGCAGAAACGGCTCATTGACCTGATTGTGGAACTGAACCCACATGTGCAGATTATCCTTACTACGCATTCGCCTGCAGTCATCATGAATGGTTGGGTGGACCGAGTGACAGAAGTGAGTGATATTACAGTCTGATATTAATTAGAAATTAGTAATTAGTAATTAGAAATTATGATTACTGATGGCGAATAGGTTAAAGGATCAACTTAATTCCAGGTACTTTGAGGCGGCGAATGCGCTGACTTCGAAAAAAGCACGGCGTCGCATCGTGGCATATGTCGAGAGTTACGATGACGTCTACTTTTGGCGTACGGTTCTCACACGCTTTGAGGACGATACACGTTATTTCGAGGTGATGCTGCCCTCACATAAGAAGCTGGAACGAGGCAAGAAGGCTGTGCTGATGAACTTCATTGAGAAGCCATCATCCGCCTCCCAACCCTCAACCCCTGTATTAGGTCCAGACATGATAGCCTGTGTTGATGCTGACTACGACTATATGTTACAGGGTGCTACGGCTCAGTCGCATAAGGTGATAGAAAGTCCTTACGTGTTTCATACCTATGCCTATGCCATTGAGAACCTGCAATGCTATGCTCCGTCGTTGCATGATACGTGTGTGGCTATCACGCTGAACGACCACCGTATTTTTGATTTCGACGACTATTTGCGCCAATACTCGGAAGCTGTCTTCCCATTGTTCATCTGGTCGGTTTGGGCCTATCGGACAGGAAACCACAACCGCTTCTCGCTGACTGACTTCAATCGCGTAGCTGATCCGGGAGGTTTCAGCATTTTCGACCCACAGCCCTCGATAGACCATTTGAGGAGAAAGGTCAATACCAAGGTGCATCAGTTGCAGCACGAATTTCCTAACAATAAGGAGGCCTATCTGCAGACGAAGGAACAAATCAAGGCGTTGGGCGTCACACCACAGACGACCTATCTCTATATTCAAGGCCACCACTTGTTCGATACCGTTATCGTACCTATATTAAATAAGGTATGCAATCGCCTGCGTCAGGAACGTCAGGACGAGATTACCCGCATGGCACGTCATCATACACAACGCACCAATGAGATGTCGTGTTACGAACATTCGCTACAGGACATCCGTCAGATGTTACGAAAGAATACGGGTTACGAGCGCTCTTCGCAGTATCAGTTGATTCAGCACGATATAGAGCAGTATTTGTCAACTGTCTTTCCAGAAGGTACGGGTAAATAGTACCAGTACGGACATAATTTCCAAACGTCCTACCAACATTAGAAAGGTACACGTCCACTTGATGTAGACGGGCAATTCTCCCCATGTCAGTGTTGGACCTATTTCCAATGACAAATCAGGACCAACATTGCTGACGCAACTCAGTGCGATGATGATAGACTTGGTAATGTCGATATCGGCTACCAGCATGACAGTAGTGGCAAGCAGGATGATGACGATGTTGATAGCAAAGAAAGCCAAAAGGGCTGTCAGCTTCTGCTGGGGGACGGGCTGCTGATCGATCTTGACGGGTAGCACGGCATTGGGATGCAGAATCTTACGGAACTCATTGCGCAGCACCTTGAACACCATGACGCCACGGACACACTTGAAACCACCCGTCGTAGATCCGGAACAGGCTCCAATGAACATGAGACACCCCAGTATCACCCACGTGATATGAGGCCAGCGGGCTGCATCGTCGTTAAAGAGTCCTGTTGTGGTACAGAAAGATACGACTTGGAACAAGGCACTGCGGAACGCATGCTCCATGCCATAGCCATTGCGTGTCATCAGCAGATAGCCAATCCATAGGGTAGCGCCTACTACGATACCTATATACATCTTAAACTCACTGCTCTTGAACAGCATGCGCCAGCGACCTTTGAACAGTACAAAATAGAGTAGGGTAAAGTTGATGCCAGCCAGGAATTGGAACAAGATGCTGACATAGTCGATGGTAGGCGAATCGAAGTAGGCTGTGGTGTCGTTATGGGTACAGAATCCGCCTGTAGCCGTTGTTGACATCGAGTAGTTGATGCTGTCAAACCAGTCCATACCAGCCGCATAGTAGCTCAGCAGACAGGCGATGGTCAGTGCCAGATAGACGCTCCAAATCCATTTGGCTGTCGTCGACAAACGTGGATGCATTTTTTCACGCATAGGACCTGTAGCCTCGGCAGCAAACACCTTCACACTACCGCCACCCACCATGGAGGGAAGGATGGCAATGGTGAAGAACACAATTCCTAATGCGCCAATCCATTGTGTCTGCGAACGCCAGAACAGGATGCCGTGAGGCAGTGCTTCAACATTGGCTATCAGTGTAGCACCCGTTGTCGAGAAACCTGACATGGTTTCAAAATAAGCATCTGTGAAATTGGTGATATAGCCACCAATCAGGTATGGCATCATGCCAAGCAATGAGAATACGGTCCATGTTAAGGTCACAAGCAGATAGGAGTCGCGACGACTCAAGTTGTTTTCGGCATTGCGCCCCAAATATTTCAAGACCAGACCACAGCAGCATGTAAAGATGGTGGATATCAGAAACGACATAACATCGTCCTCCTGATAGCCGAAGGCAATGCCTGCGCAGATGGCTTGCAGTGTTCCCAAGAGAAACAGCAGCGAACCTAAGATTTTATATATCAGCGCCGTGTTCAGCATCTCTAAACTCTAATCTCCCAACTATTTAAAGAACTTTTCCAGTTTCTTTAAGTTCTGTTCGTGGCAGAATACCATGACGGAGTCGCCAGGCAGAATCTGTGTGTTACCATTTACCAGAATACCTTGTCCGTCACGTACCAGTCCACCAATGGTCACACCAAAGGGCAGCCCTAAGTCCTTGACCAATTTGCGGGTAACCTTTGAACCTTCGGAAGCAATAAACTCTGCCACATCGGAATCGACCATCATCAGGCTTCTGACATTGCTCACGTCACCATCGAGCATCATCTGGTAGATATGGCTGGCTGCTACATTCTTCTTATTGATGATGGTTCCAATGTCCAGACTCTCAGCCATCTCTACGTAGTCCAGATTCTCAACCATAGCCACCGTCTTACGAACGCCTAAGCGCTTAGCAGTCATACAAGCAAGAATGTTGGTCTCGGCATTATCAGTCAGTGCCACGAAGGCCTGTGTGGTCTGGATGCCTTCCTCCTGCAAAAGTCCTAAGTCGCGTCCGTCACCATGAATCACCATCGTATCGACATCGTTTAAGAGCTCGTTGAGACGTTCACAACGGGCCTCGTCGTTTTCGATAATCTTCAGGTTCATGTAGTCGGGAGCTGTCAGTGCCACGCGTACAGCCGTCTTGCCACCACCCATGATAATGACATTCTTGACGTCGGCATAGTGTTCCTTGCCACAAATCTGTCGCACATAGTTGATATATTCGCGGGTCGTCATCAGATAGGCCAGATCATTGACCTTCAGTTCGTCGTTACCACCAGGAATCAGCGTCTCACCCTGTCGCTTGATGGCCACCACATGATAGGGATCATCGGCTCCGCACAGGTCCTTTAGCGGTTGGTTCAGTATCTGGCAGGTTTCACGCAATTTGATGCCTAACATCACTAATGCACCACCATGTACATCCCAACGCTGACGTACCCACGACATTTTCAGGCCGTTCACAATATCATGAGCAGCCAGCACTTCTGGGTAAATTAGGGAATTGATGCCCATCTCGGCAAAGAAGGACTTTAGGTTTGGTGCCAGGTATTCGTAGTTATCGATACGTGCCACCGTCTTCTTGGCTCCCAACCCGTGTGCAATGGCACAAGCGTTCATATTGCGACTCTCATCAGGCGTGACACCCACAAAGAGGTCGGCTTTCTCTACTCCAGCTTCCTTCAGAACACGGATACTGGTAGGCGAGCCTTGCAGGGTCATGATGTCGAATTTGCCGTCCAGCCCGCCTAAACGCTCTGCACTCTCGTCAATCAGCACGCAGTCCATGTGGTCTTTTGACAACAAACGTGCCAGATAAGTTCCTACGGCTCCTGCACCGCCAATGATAATCTTCATTGTATTATTGTCTTCTTGATGCCCTCTTCGTCTATACCAACAATGTGCTGCAGTTCTTTGACCGTTCCATGCTCAATAAAAGAGTCTGGCAACCCCAATCGTTGTATCTTTGGTGAATAGCCGTGATCATTCATCCACTCTAATACTGCCGATCCTAATCCACCCTTTATGACACCGTTCTCAACGGTAATGACGCGTTTAAACTTGCGTCCCACTTCATCGAGAATACTCTCGTCGATAGGTTTCAGGAATCGCATATCGTAATGGGCCACACTCACGCTGTCACCGATTTCTGCAATTGCCCTTGTGACATTGTTGCCTATCGGACCAATGCTCAGCACTGCCACATCAGTACCGTCCTTCATTTTACGACCTGTACCAACCTTTACTTCCTCAAATGGGCAACGCCAGTCTTGCAACTCACCACCACCACGTGGATAGCGGATAACAAACGGTCCCTTATCTGGTAACTGTGCGGTATACATGAGACGACGTAACTCATGTTCGTCCATGGGTGAACATATCGTAAGGTTTGGAACTGGCCTAAGTGCAGCCAAGTCGAATGCACCGTGATGTGTAGGCCCGTCTTCGCCCACTAATCCAGCACGGTCAAAACAGAACACTACGTTCAGATTCAGCAGTGCCACATCGTGTATGATATGGTCAAATGCACGCTGTGCAAACGCACTGTAAATATTGCAGAATGGTAGCAGACCGTCCTTGGCCATACCACCACTAAAGGTTACAGCATGCCCCTCGGCTATACCCACATCGAATGTCCTTTCGGGCATTTCCTTCATCATGATGTTCATTGAGCATCCACTAGGCATAGCAGGTGTTACACCTACTATTTTGGGGTTTTGTTTAGCTAGCTCAAGCAGTGTGTGTCCAAACACGTCCTGATATTTCTGAGGCTTCGTAGGGTCTTCGTCAACGATTCGCTCGCCTGTGTCCGGATTGAATTTCCCTGGTGCGTGCCATGTCGTCACGTCCTTCTCGGCTGGTGCATAGCCGTGCCCCTTCTGGGTATGCAGGTGTAGCAGCCTCGGACCTTTCATGTCCTTGATGGCACTCAGTATACGTACCAGTTCCTTTACATCGTGACCATCAAAAGGTCCGAAATAACGGATGTTCATACCGTCGAAGATATTCTGTTGGTGGGCAATGGCACTCTTGATGGCGTTTGACAAACGCTGTATGCCATTCTTGCGTTCATCGTTCATCAGCCCCTTTTTGTGCAACCATCGCGTCATCTTGAACTTGATGGCATTATAGCTTCTGTGTGTGTTCAGCCCCAACAGGTATTTCTGCATGCCCCCTACACTGCGGTCTATCGACATGTCGTTGTCGTTCAGGATAATCAGCAGATTGTTAGGGCTCGACGATACGTTGTTCAGGCCCTCAAAGGCCAGACCACCACTCATCGCTCCGTCGCCAATAACTGCCACGACGTGGCGGTCACGCTTCCCTTCCAGTTCGGCAGCTACAGCCATACCAAGTGCTGCTGATACCGAGTTGCTGGCGTGTCCACAGGCAAAAGTGTCGTATTCGCTTTCAAAAGGAGACGGGAAGGGACGGATGCCACCCAATTTTCTGTTGGTAAAGAACTGCTCACGACGTCCTGTCAGAATCTTGTGGCCGTATGCTTGGTGTCCCACGTCCCACACAATTCTGTCTTCAGGCGTATTAAAGACGTAGTGGAGAGCAACGGTAATCTCCGCCACGCCTAAGCTCGACGCCAGATGTCCGGGGTTGACACTCAACTCCTGAACAATGTCTTCGCGCAGTTCCTGACATACTTGTGGTAGCTCGTCCACTGACAAGCGTCGCAGGTCTTCAGGGTATTTTATTTTCTCTAAGAGTTTCACATTAATGCAAATTTTTGGCAAAGGTACGAATTAGTGAGCAAACTTCCAAAACTTTTTTAACCTTTTTCTTAAGAGAAAATAATTTCTATTAAATACTTGCATATTACATATTTTCTTCATACTTTTGCAAAAAGTTATTTACTACAGCCCGAATGAAATATATATCATTACCAGAGAAATCCCCACAGGAACGGCCTCGAAAGCTGTCTTTCTATTTGGCTATGGAGGAATACGTGGCTCGCTATGCGGCTGAGAATGAGTGCTTTTTTATGTGGCAAGTAGAACCCAGCGTGATATTCGGGCGTAACCAACTGATAGAAAATGAGGTGAATCTGGACTTTTGCAGCAAGCATGGCATCCAGATGTTCCGTAGGAAGAGTGGGGGAGGCTGTGTGTATGCTGACAAACGTAATGTCATGTTCTCGTATATCACCAGCGAGGAACAGGTAGGTTTCACCTTCAACCGATATATCAATATGGTTGTAACGGTGTTACGGCGTTTGGGCGTCGATGCCTCTGCTTCCGGACGCAACGATGTGATGATTGGCAACCGCAAGGTGAGTGGCAATGCTTTCTACCGTCTCACTGGACGTAGTATTGTGCATGGTACTATGCTCTACGATACGGATATGGTAAATATGGTTGGTGCCATTACGCCCAGCGATGCCAAACTGCTGTCGAAGGGAGTGGCCAGTGTCTATCAGCGTGTGGCGCTGTTGAAGGACTATATCAGGTTGTCACTTGAAGACTTTAAGATTTATGTGCGCCAGACACTCTGTGACGACGAACTGATGTTGACGGACGAACAGGTCAGGGAGATAGAACAGATGGAGGAAGACTATCTCTCGGACGAGTTTATCTATGGCAAGAATCCTCGTTATACGCTCGTCAAACGCAGACGTATAGAAAACGTCGGTGATTTTGAAGCCCGTATTGAGGTGAAGAACGGCATCATCAAGAGCCTCAATCTGATGGGCGATTATTTCCTTGTAGGCGATTTGGATAAGGGGCTGTTGCGGAAGCTGATTGACGTGCCATTAGAGCATGCGGCGCTGCGGCGGGTCTTGCCTGACCGTATCGACAATATCATTATGAACCTGATGACTGAAGATTTTATTTTATTACTCACTGATTAGCAATGATTTTATAAACTCTAAACAATATATGGAAAACAAAAAGACCTGTCTCTATGACAAACACGTGGCCCTGGGAGCATTGATGTCGCCATTCGGCGGTTTCGACATGCCCATTCAGTATTCTGGTATCGTGGACGAGCATCAAGCCGTACGCACAGCCTGTGGCGTTTTCGATGTCAGTCACATGGGCGAAGTGCTGATTACCGGCCGTGACGCTGAACGCTACGTTAATCACATCTTTACGAATAATGTAGTGGGCATGCCCAATGGAAAAATTCTCTATGGTATGATGTGCTACGAGGATGGTGGCGTAGTGGACGACCTGCTGGTGTACAAAGTGGGCGACCAGCGTTTCTTCTTAGTCATCAATGCTGCCAACATCGATAAGGACTGGGCCTGGATACAGGAACAGGCTAAAGGATACGATGTGCAATTGGAACACCAGAGCGATATGTATGGTGAATTGGCTGTTCAGGGACCTGACTCTGAGCAGGTGATGAAGGATGTACTGGGTATAGATGGTTCTGACCTGACGTTCTACACATTCAAGGAAATAGGTAATGTGATAGTCTCACGTACCGGCTATACTGGTGAGGATGGCTTCGAAATATATGCTACACCTATTTATATTAATAAGTGCTGGGACAAACTGATGGCCTCAGGTCGTTGTAAGCCCTGTGGCTTGGGTTGCCGAGATACCTTGCGCTTCGAGGTAGGACTGCCTCTCTATGGCGATGAGCTCTCGGCAGACATCACGCCAATCATGGCAGGCTTAGGCATCTTTGTGAAGTTAGATAAGGATGAGTTCATTGGCAAGGAGGCACTTGCCAAACAGAAAGCCGATGGACCTGCCAAGAAAATTGTGGGTATAGAGTTGGCCGATAAGGCAATACCACGTCACGGTTATACGGTATTGAATATGGAAGGTGAGCCTATCGGTGAAGTAACTACGGGTTATCATACCATCTCTACCGATAAGAGTGTTTGCATGGCTCTTATCGATACGCCTTATGCCAAGTTAGATACCGAGGTGCAGATTCAGATTCGCAAAAAGGTGTTCTCAGGCAAAGTAGTCAAGAAACAATTTTATCATAAAAACTATAAAAAATAATTACTATGGCAAAAGTATTAGAGGGACTCTACTATAGTGAGTCGCACGAGTATGTACGTGTTGAAGGTGACTTTGGTTTCATTGGTATTACGGATTATGCCCAGAATGCATTGGGCAATGTCGTGTATGTCGATATGCCCGAGGTGGACGACGAGGTATCTGCAGGCGAAGAGTTTGGCGCTGTAGAGAGCGTCAAGGCTGCCAGCGACCTGATGTCGCCAGTCACTGGTGTCGTTGTTGAGGTAAACGAGGCTTTGGAAGACCAGCCTGAACTTGTCAATCAGGATGCTTATGAGAATTGGATCATCAAGGTAAAAATCAGCGATAAAAGTGAACTTGATGGTTTGATGGACGCCAAGGCATATGCTGCCTTTTGTGAAAAGTAATTTTTAGCAACGGACTACAGGACTTAAGGACTTTTTTTGAGAATCTTATAAATAGTCGTGTTAGTCCTGTAGTCCGTTGCACTAAAATTTCAAGTTATGAACTATAAATATTTTCCGCATACAAACGAGGATTTGCAAGCGATGATGGAAAAGGTGGGGGTGAAAGACCTAGATGGTCTTTACGCCCAGATACCTGAGAGCATCCGTTTCCGGGGAGATTACAAGATTCCCTCGGAGATGAGCGAAATGGAGGTGCGTCAACTTTTCGAGAAACTCGGTTCTCTGAATAAACAGTTGACGTGCTTTGCTGGTATGGGTGTCTACGACCACTATACGCCATCGGTCATTCCGCAATTGTTGCAGCGTTCTGAGTTTCTGACCTCCTATACGCCTTATCAGGCTGAGATCTCGCAGGGTACGCTTCATTATATCTTCGAGTACCAGTCGATGATGGCCGAACTCACGGGTATGGACATTTCAAATGCTTCGATGTACGATGGCACTACCGCTGCTGCCGAGGCGATGATGATGGCTGTAGCTGCCAGTAAGAAGGCGCGACGTGTGCTGATAGCTGGTACAATGAATCCGCTGACTGTCAAGGTGATGACCCGTTATGCCCATCATCAGGGCATTGAGCTCTTTGCTTTGCATGTCAAGGATGGTGCAACCGATTTGGAGGAACTCAAGGCAGAGTTGGCCAAGGGCGATGTGGCTGGCATGATGGTGCAACAGCCCAATGCGTTTGGTATCGTTGAAGATTATACTGGCTTTGCTGAGGCTTGTCATGAGCAGAAGGCACTATTCATGATGAATTGTGTAGCTGCCGACCTTGCCGTGTTGAAGACACCGGGCGAGTGGGGGGCTGATATTGCAGTGGGCGATGGCCAGTCGTTGGGTATCCCTATGCAGTTTGGTGGTCCTTACGTCGGCTATATGTGTTGCACGGAGAAACTGATTCGTAAAATGCCGGGTCGTATTGTTGGCATGACAAAGGATAATCGCGACCAGCGTGCCTTTGTGCTGACGTTGCAGGCTCGCGAACAGCATATCCGTCGTCAGAAGGCGACTTCGAACATCTGTTCAAATCAATCGTTGATGGCACTATTTGCCACCATCTATTGTTCATTGATGGGTAAGCAGGGACTGAAGGAGGCTGCACAACTGTCATACGCTGGTGCCCACTATCTCTGGGATGAACTCAAAAAAACGGGACGTTTCCATCTGGTATTCGACCAGCCTTTCTTCAATGAGTTCTATGTGAATTACGATGGCGATATTGAAACCCTCTACCAGCGTTTCATCGATGCAGGAATCTTAGGTGGTGTCAGGATGGAGAACGGGCTTATCATTGCCGTTACCGAGAAGCGTACGAAAGAAGAAATTGATAACTTCGTAAAGATTGCAGCCTTATGAATAATAAATTATATGGTAATTTGATTTTCGAACTATCGAAAGAGGGCCGTAAAGGCTACAGTCTGCCCAAGAACAATTTTGGCCATTACGAGATACCTGCTTCTATGTGTCGTGCAGAGGATGCTGCACTGCCTGAGTGCGACGAACTGACGGTGGTTCGCCACTATACCAATCTCTCGAACAATAACTTCGGTGTCGATACGGGCTTCTATCCCCTTGGCTCATGTACCATGAAGTATAATCCCAAACTCAACGAAGAAATGGCTGCCCTGTCAGAGTTTCAGAATCTGCATCCCCTGCAACCTGCTGACACTGCAAAAGGAGCGTTGGCTTTGGAAAAACTTCTAGAGCAGTCGCTTTGTGAACTGACGGGGCTGGCTCATTTTACCTTTAAGCCTTATGCTGGAGCACATGGTGAACTCACGGGCCTGATGACGATTGACAACTATCACCAGTCGCGTGGCGATATGGCTCGTAAGAAGGTCATCGTACCTGATAGCGCACACGGCACGAACCCCGCTTCGGCAGCAGTCTGTGGCTTGGAGATTATCGAGGTGAAAAGCGACGCCAATGGTCTTGTTGATCTAGTTGATCTGGAACGACTGGTTTCGCTTGAAGGCGATTCCATTGCCGCCATGATGATGACCAATCCTAATACCCTTGGGCTTTTTGAAACACGTATTCCTGAGATTGCCAAGTTGATTCACGATGCTGGTGGCTTGATGTACTACGATGGTGCCAACCTGAATCCTATGTTGGGTGCTTGTCGCCCGGGTGATATGGGCTTCGACGTTATGCACATCAACCTGCACAAGACCTTCTCCACGCCTCATGGTGGTGGTGGTCCTGGCAGTGGTCCTGTAGGTGTTCGTGAGGGTTTGCAGGAATGTTTCCCCACCGTTTCGCCTTATCACGGCAATTTCGGTGTGATGATGCGTGCCTATGCCTATATCCTTTCGTTGGGTCGCGAACATGTCAAGGAAGTAGGTCCGTTGGCTGTGCTCAATGCCAACTATATCAAGGAGTTGCTGAAGGATGTCTATGAACTGCCTATCGACACGATCTGCTGTCATGAGTTTGTGTTCGACGGTCTGAAGGATAAATCGACAGGTGTCACCACGATGGATGTGGCTAAACGTCTGCTCGACTATGGCTATCATGCACCTACGATCTATTTCCCCTTGCTTTTCCACGAGAGTCTCATGATAGAGCCTACGGAGAATGAGTCGAAGGAAACGCTCGATGGCTTTATCGCCGTGATGCGCCAGATTGCCGAGGAGGCCAAGAATAATCCCGATTTGGTAAAGACGGCTCCCCATACGACGCCCATCGGACGTGTAGACGACGTGCTGGCTGCGAAACATCCAGTGACAACGTATCGTCAGCTGTTAGCAGAGTAATCATAATTTCTAATTACTAATTACTAATTTCTAATTATGAATACTGATTTGATCATCATCGGTGCGGGCCCTGGTGGGTACCGCGCCGCTGAATATGCAGCCAAACAAGGCTTGAAGGTTACCATTTTCGAGGGTGACGAAGTGGGTGGCACGTGTCTGAATGTGGGTTGTATTCCTACGAAGACCTATGTCCACAGCGCTACCTTTGCTGAGGCTCGCGAACGCATGGCATCCGTTATTCCGCAACTCCGTGCTGGTGTCGAGGGCATCCTCTCGCACCCCAACATCACCTTGGTTCGCGGCCGTGCCTCATTCATCGATGCTAACACCGTCAGTGTAGGCAGCGATTTTGTCGCTGCCAAAAACATCATCATCGCCACGGGTTCCGAAACCAAATGGCTGCCCATCAAGGGTATTGATGATCCTCGTGTGGTTGATAGTACGGGCCTCTTGAACCTCGAAACGCTTCCCAAGCGCCTCACTATCATTGGCGCAGGAGTAATCGGCATGGAGTTCGCTAGCGTGTTCCATCGCTTTGGCTCTGAGGTAACGGTCATCGAATACCTCAAGGAATGTCTGCCGGCCCTTGACAGCGATATAGCCAAACGTCTGCGCAAATATCTTGAGAAGCAGGGCATTACCTTTAAGATGAAGACGGCTGTAGAGAACGTGGCCGATATTGATGCCGATGTCATTCTGATGGCTACGGGGCGTAAACCGCGTACCGAAGGTCTGAACCTCGAAGCCCTTGGCATCACCCTTACGCCCCAAGGCGTCATTCCCGTTGATGACAACTATCAGGTAATCTCTCACCTCTCACCTCTCACCTCTCACCTCTATGCAATAGGTGATGTAAATGGTCGCCAAATGTTGGCCCATGCCGCCGAGATTCAGGCCGTCCGTGCCGTGAACCATATTCTTGGCAAACAAGACGGTATCCGTTTCGACATCATGCCTGCAGCCATCTTCACTAACCCTGAGGCTGCTTGCGTAGGTCCGACGGAAGACCAGCTGAAGGAACAGGGCATCGCCTACGAGTGCCGCAAGTCTTTCTGGCGTGCCAATGGAAAAGCCCTTGCAATGGCAGAAACCGAAGGTATGCTGAAACTCTTCATGAGTCCAGACGGTCTCATCCTGGGCTGTCATGCCTATGGTGCTCATGCTGCCGACATCGTCCAAGAGGTTAGCGTCCTGATGTGCCGTGACACCACTGTCACGCAATTGCGTGACATGGTACACATTCATCCAACGCTCTCTGAGATACTAAAAAACGCTGTAGATTGATTTCTACAGCGCTTTTTATATATCATAACTATCTTTTATTTTGCTTCCAGAATCTGCTTGGCAACTTCGTTCTCTGGATCAATGGCCTGTAGCTTGCTGGCAAAACCCTTAGCAGCTTCCTTGTCTTCTTTAACGATGAAGTTGTAGGCAATCATGTAACGATACGACTCGATGATGCGGGCACGCTCGGTAGCGTCCTTCTCGGCACGGGGCTCGATTAGCTCGATCAGTTTCTCGTAGTAGGGCTTAGCCAGACCAAGTTTAGAGTCTGGATCCATCTGAGCATTCACACGTGCACGCATATAGTTGGCATACTCAACAGCATTCTCGTATTTGTTGGCGAGGTCGGCATAAACGGCATCAGCCTCGATTAATGCCGTTTTCTTTTCATCCAAATCCTTTATGGAGTTTGCTTGTTCAACATAAAGCCCTGCGAGTCCCGCAACGTCGTTGGCAGTAGGCTTATCGGTGCAGGCTATGTATTCTTTATAATATCTGATGGCGTTGGGACAGTCCTTTTTGGCTATGTAGGCATCAGATAGCAAATGAGCAATACCAGCGCGCTTGGTCTTACTGTCGACATCCTTCTGCTTGATGGCTAACAGATACATTTCGATGGCTTTGTCGTATTGTTTCGTGCCGAAATATGCGCTACCATAGTAGGTGTAGTCGTAGTAAGAGAACTGGGCGGAGTCGCTTTTGTGGAACAGGGCATCGGCATACTGCAAGGCTTCGTCGTAGCGTTTGAGCTCGGTAAGGTTGAAAAATGCCAGACGGTTGAGACCCACATGACGCGGATTTCTCGAGAGACCAAACATAGCCATTTCGAGAGCCTTGTCGTACTGTTGCAGATAGAACGCCGTCATCGAATAGTCGTGGAGGGCGTCTTCGTTCATGTTTTCTTTGCCTATAAAATCATAGTATTTTAAGACTGTGATATAATCGTTTGTGCTCTCTTCATGGTCATGTGGCCTGAAATCCTTATATGACAGATCTTGTGCCTCAACGGTAAGGCACAGCAGAAGTGGGACAATTATAGAAAACGATACTTTTTCAATCCACATGTTACTATCATAACGATTATTTTGCAAATATAGTCAACTTTTTGTTATTGCCTTTTATTCTTCATTGTATTTTATGATTAATTATAAATTGTTAGTTACAAAGAAAGGGTATGCAGCCGCATACCCTCTTGTATATAAATTATATAATTACATTTATTTTAAGTTTGTCACATCCTGTGCGGGCTTGTAGTCTGGATTGATTTCCAGAATCTTGGCAGCATACTCTTTGGCTTTTGGAGTATCTTTTTCCTGAATGAGGCTGTAGGCCATCAGATAATGGTATGCAGTAACCAAAATCTGCTTGTCGCTATTATCTTTCTCTGCCTTAGGAGCAATACGGTCAATCAATGCCTGATAGTGAACCTTGGCCAATCCCTTACTCTGGTCTGGGTCAAGCTTGTTGGCAATACCTGCACGTTTGTAGAGGATGTATTCATGATTGTTGTTGAAACGCTTCATCATATCCTCATAAACAGCATCGGCACGCATTAATGCAGCTTCCTTAGCAGCGGGGTCCTCCAGTGTGTTAGCATGTTTGGTATGGAGGTTGGCATGAACTTCATGGTCGTTGAATGATGCCTTTTCGTTCTTTGACAGATATTCGGCATAATACTTAATGGCGTTTTCGAAATCGCCCTTCTCCATATAAAGGTCTGACATACCCTTAATAATGTCTTCTTGCTTGATAAGGTTCTTTTCAGATTTTACATCTAAAGCCTTTTGATATTCAGCAAGTGCCTTGTCATAATCTTTCAGTCCGGCATAGGTTAATCCTGCATAATAATACTCTGCATTGGTAGGATTAAGACTGTCGCTTGCATTGAAAAGACGATCGACATATTTTGCTGCTGCCTCATAATTCTTCATTTCTTCATTGAACATCATACCAAGACGGTTGAATGTGGCATTGCGAGGATTCTCTTTCACACCAAGCTCAACAGCCTTCAGTCCATCTGCGTGATGACCTGTGAGGAAGCAAAGTGATGAATACTCTATCAGACCACTCTTGTCGAGTTTCGTGATGGGCACTTTTGAATATGAGTCGTAAGCATCACCCAGTTTATTAGAGATATAGTAGATATGTCCTTTGATAGCATCGACTTCGATGTCAGGACGTGCTGCTTTCAACTGATCTAGTTTCTCAGCAGCTCCTCTTGGGTCAATCTTTCTGTAAATGAGAGCATACTTACGGTATGCAGTATCATCTTTAGGATCAGCCAAAATTGCCTGGTCGTAGTAAGATGCAGCATTACCTCCATTGTCTGCCATTACTTCAATGTCACCCAACAGGATGAAGGCGGGAGCGAAATTGTTCTTCTTTACCTGCAAGGCATAGTTAGCATACGTCTTGGCATTGGCAGTGTCCTTAGCCTCATAGAAGGCACGTCCGAAGGCTACCAGATTGTCGGCATTCTTCTTGTTGGCCTTGTAATAAGGCTTCATCTGCTTGTCGAGATCGGCGGGTTTGCTACTAATAATTCTCTTAACGGCATCGATGTCGGCCTTTGAGCCGTCCTGTGCCAGTGCGTTAGCGCTGTAACCTACGGTCAGCGCTGCGATGAATAAATATTTAATTGCTTTCATAATCGTTTGTATTATAAGTTATACTTAATATTTCCTATCACTTTATGTCTCTATGACGAATAACTTTTTGAAAAGTTTATCTTTTTATTGATTATTCACAATTACCTCGCGCTGGTTCATAGCTGCCTGAATGGGCAGAAGACCTGACTGGAGGATGATGGTCTGTCCCTTTGGTAGGCGGCAGAAATGGGCAAAATTCGAAGGCAGGCCTGTGCGCGGCTCGTTGAGCAGGGCATAGATGGTGCGTACCAACGGATAGTTGCCGTTATATAAATAGTACTGATAGGGTCGCCAACTGTTGGCAGCTGTTGCTGAGTCCATGCGGCTGACCTTCATGACTTGTATATTCTTTTTAAAGGTGACATTGGTGGTGTCACGGCTGTCGTTGAGCCAATTGGAACCAATGATACCCATAGCGTTGGGATGCTGTTCCACATAGTCGATAACAGCCTTACTGGTCTTGACGGCTCCAATGTTGGGAGCCTTGATTTCCTTACCTCCGAGAATGGAGTCAACACACCAGCGGACGGTGCTGGACAATGGATTGTCGAACACGACGTCGATTTCACCCAATTTAGACTGAGGATAGATGTCGCTCCATTTCACCAGTTCGCCTTGCAGAATCCGACGGAAGTCGCGCACGGTGATACAGGTGTCGGGATTGGTATTGTTGGTAATGATGGCCAGACCGTCATAGGCCAGTGCATACGTGCGTGGCAGGTAGCGGCGGTCTTTCAGGTTCTGCTCTTCTTTCTCTGTCAGTCGGCGAGTAGTGAAGGCGAGCCATGTCTCAAGGCGCATCAGTTTCTGCACAGCCTCCTGTTCATTGATATACTGTGCATCGAGGGTGTCGAGGAGATTTTGGAAGAGGAATACCTGTAGCTCTTCGTCCAAGATGGGCTGGAAGCTGGCGTCTGCCACGAAATAGCGGGCAGCACGCTGATAGTCCTGCTCCTCCTTAGTATTTTTAGGCTTGTTCCCACAAGCGAGGAACAAGCCTAAAATGAGTGTTAATCCAATTAAATTGAATGCGTTTCTAATCATCTTACTGAAGTCTGAAGGTTACGGGGAGGGTGTACTTTACACGTACAGCCGAACCGTTCTGCTTACCAGGAATCCAGTGAGGCATAGCCTTGGTTACGCGTACAGCTTCTTTGTCGAGTGACGGGTCAACTGATTTCACGACTCTTACGTCGGTAATCGAACCGTCGCGCTCAACCACGAACGTCACGATAACACGTCCTTGAACACCATTCTCCTCGGCAACTACCGGGTACTTGATGTTGTTAGACAGCCACTGGAACAGAGCAGCCTGACCACCGGGGAACGAAGGCATCTGTTCTACAACGTCGAATACCTTGGTTTCTTCTTCCTTCGGGGGCTCCGGCTGTGCGATAACTTCCTTAGCCTTCAGCACTTCGCCTGCAGCCTCGTCGTTACCCTTCACGTCGAAGGCACCGATTGCGGTGTTGGTCTTGCTCAGGTCTTCCTGAGACTTGATTTCTTCTTCGGGCTTTACTTCATCGTCCTTCTTAATTTCAGGAGCGGTGAATTTTACCGAACTCTTCACTTTCTCGACTTCAACTTTTTCAAGCTTCGGTTGCTCTTTGCGCTCAACTTTTGCTTCCTTCTTCTCTGCCAGTTTCGACAGCTCCACGTCGGCTTCAATAGCAACGTCCTGTTTCATGGCGTTTTCTACGACACCTTTAATGGCTACGAAGGCTGCAATAGCGACACCGATAGCGAACATCACCAGCAAAGCCTTGACATTACGTTTGCCAGTTTCTCTGCGCAGCTGATAAGCACCGTAAGCCTGGTTCTTACCTTCAAATACGAGGTCAGACCATTTGTTGTCTATTAGATCTATCTTTGACATAGTTCTTACGTTTTAAATGTTTACATTGATTTACTTGACACCTGCCTTTTCAATCAGTTCCTTGTCCTCAGGGCCAATCTTGTCAATGACATACTTATCAATACTGCATATCAGCATCTCATCGAGAGCCGAAATCATATTCTCATACGTTGCTGTGTCCAGTGGACGGATAATCACAGTCAGTGTAGGAATCTTTTCGCCGTTGACGATACCTTTCTTCAGCTCCGACAGTTTATCCTGATACTGCTTATCGGTCATCGTACTGCCATAAGCGCTCTTCTTGGCGTCAAGTTCCTGCTTGGCCTTCATGATGCGTGCAACGGGGTTGATACCCTCCTCAGTGGTGTGGTGGATGAGCACGTCACGGATACCCTTAGGACCGTAGGTGGTCTCCTTCACACAAGAGGGATCTTCGTAGTTGGGAAGTCCGGCAATGTACCAAATCTTGTTGTCAGCACCCAGATAGAATGTGAGGGTGTGTGAAGCCTTGGTCACAGACTTGTCTTCCTTTTCTACGTTGTCGTCGTTACTAGGCATCGTCAACTGCATAGCCTGTGGCTTAGCCAGAGTCGTACACAGCATGAAGAAGGTAATCAGAAGCATCATCATGTCTACCATTGGCGTGAAGTTCACGCGGGTATCCATTTTCTTCTGCTTGGATAGATTCTTTTTTGCCATATCTTATTCCTCCGATGCAGTTTTAAGATTAGTAATCAACTGGTAACGGTTCTCGTTCATATCCTGAAGCTCAGACATCATGGCCTTAACGGTCTTGTACGGTGTCGTAGCATCGCACTTGATGCAGAGCTTGATGTCAGGATTAGCGTCACGAGCGGCCTTTACCCACTCCTGGAACTCACTCTTTCCACCATCGATACTATCGGTGGGGATGCCCAGACTCTGGACTACCTCTGCCATCTTCTCCGGCTCAAGGCTGAGATATTCAGCCATCTTGTTGAGGGGAGCGCCGATCATAGCATCCTCGCGGAAGTGCTTGATCTGGGTGGCATTGAGCGTGATGCCGAACTTGTCGGTCACTGCATCCAGCATTGCCTGCATGTTGTTCTTGTTCTCCGTACCAACGTAGATTCTGCCTTCTGGGCTAACCAGAATGTTCAGAACGTCGCTCTCCGGAATCTTTACCTCTGACACAGAGTTAGGTGTGGTCACCTGAATAGGCTCTGGTGTGAGGAAAGTAGAGGTCAACATGAAGAAACACAGAAGCAGCGTCATCACGTCTGACATGGGGGTCATGTCAATCCAGATGTCTTTTTTCTGTATCTTAACTTTAGCCATTCTAAAACGGTTTTAATAGGTTTTAAATGAATGGACAGAAATTAAGCCTCGTTGTGAGTTGAATCGTAAGTAGCTGCGATTGTGAAGCCAATCTCGTCGAGAGCGTAGGTCAGCTTATCGATCTTGTTTGAGAAGAAGTTGTAAACAACGGTAGCAACCCAAGAGGTCAAAATACCAGATGCTGTGTTCACAAGGGCCTCAGAAATACCAGCAGACAGAGCCATAGAGTCAGCACCACCACCAGCAGACAGAGCCTGGAACGATCCGATCATACCGAGCACAGTACCGAACAGAGCGGTCAGGGTACCCAGAGATACGATGGTAGCAACCATAGGCATGTTCATCTGAAGGGTAGGCATCTCCAACTGAGTAGCCTCTTCGTGAGCCTGAGAAATCTTAGCAATCTTAGCAGCCTTCTTCAGAGTCTCGTCGGTCTCAACAGTCTGATACATGTTGATAGAAGCCAATACAACGTTACCTACTGAACCCTGCATCTTGTTGCAAAGATCCTTTGCCTTAGCAAAGTCCTGACCCTTGATGGCATTCTTTACTTCAGCGGTGAACTTAGCGAGGTTCATCTTACCAGAAGCACTCTTGATAGCGAAGAAACGCTCGAAGCCGAGGCAGATAACGGTGAACAGCAGAGTCAGGATCAGACCTACTACGAAACCACCCTTATAAACGGTACCCAGAAGGTTTGCAGGATGACCTGAACGGTCGCCACCGATGAAGTTGTCGGGGTTACCCATTACGAAATACCAAACACTGTAACCAGCGATAGCGCAAATCACCAGGATGATCCATGCGTCCTTAACACCTCCGAAGCCCGAATTCTTTTTGGCTGGGGCTGCAGCCTTTGTTGTTGTTGCCATAAATTTGAATTTTTTTTAGTTATTAAAGAAATTAAGTTTAAATTATGTTTCTGATTTAAAGTCCCTTAGCATTTTGTTTTCGAACACGCACCAGTTAACTGATGTATATTTCTCGGCAAAGATAACAAATTAAGGCGTATTTACGTCCTAATTAAGAACTTTTAACTTGATATTTCTCAATTTTTTATTTTAACTGTCCTAAAACATCTTTAATTCGGCGCATTGCCTCTACGATATTCTCATCGCTGGTGGCATAGCTCATGCGGAAACAGGCGGGGTCTCCGAAGGCGTCGCCACCTACGGTAGCCACATGTCCTTTCTCCAGCAGATACATGGCTAAATCAGTGCTGTTTCCGATGGTTTTACCGTCGGGGGTCTGTTTGCCATAGAAACTGCTGCATTTTGGGAACAGGTAGAATGCGCCTTCAGGTATGTTGACCTCCAGTCCGGGGATGTCTTTTGCCAACTTAACGATGAGGTCGCGACGGCGCTCAAAGGCCTGACGCATCTCCTCGACACACTCCTGACTGCTGGTGTATGCAAACTCGGCGGCTTTCTGACTGACGCTGCATGGTCCACTGGTGTATTGTCCCTGCAGTTTGTTGCAGCCCTTGACAATCCATTCTGGAGCAGCGATGTAGCCAATACGCCAACCTGTCATAGCATACGCCTTTGATACGCCGTTGACAATAATCGAGCGCTCCTTCATGCCCTCAAACTGTGCGATGGACTGATGTTTGCCAATATAGTTGATGTGCTCGTAGATTTCGTCTGCAAGTACAAACAGATCGTCGTGCTTTAATATGACCTTGGCCAGCGATTCCAATTCTTCCTTAGAATACACACTACCCGTAGGATTGCTGGGCGAGCAGAGGATGATGAGACGGGTCTTCGGTGTGATGGCAGCCTCCAGCTGTGTGGCAGTCATCTTGAAGTTCTGCTCGAAACCAGCCTCGACGATGACGGGGTTACCGCCTGCTAACAGCACCATCTGCGGGTAGCTGACCCAGTAGGGGGCAGGGATGATGACCTCGTCGCCGGGATTTACCAATGCCATCACCGTGTTGCAGACGCTCTGCTTGGCACCGTTCGACACCAAAATTTCTGCGGGCGAATAGTGCAACTGGTTCTCACGCTCCAGTTTGCGGGCAATAGCCTGGCGCAGGTCGGGATAGCCAGGAACGGGCGAATAACGCGAGTAGTTCTCGTCGATAGCCAGTTTGGCGGCCTGTTTGATGTGGTCGGGTGTATTGAAATCGGGCTCTCCGACGCTCATGTTAATCACGTCGATACCTTGGGCTTTCATTTCAGAACTTTTTTGCGACATGGCCAGCGTTGCCGACGGGGCCAGTCTCTGCAAACGGTCAGATAATTGTGCCATAATGATGCTTTATGTATAAATTTAGCTGCAAAAGTACGCATTTTATTCTTTAAAAACGAATATTTGCGTCACAATTTATTTTTTAATTTTTAATTTTTAATTTTTCACTTCAAATGAAGCTGATGTCCCATACGGTCTTTTTTGGTCTTCAGATAGCGGAGATTATACTCGTTGGGGGCTATTTCGATGCCTACATTGTCGACGATTTCCAGCCCGTAGGCTTCCAATCCTACGCGTTTCACGGGATTGTTGGTTATCAGGCGCATCTTCTGCACACCCAACAGGCGCAATATCTGTGCACCGCAACCGTAATCGCGCTCGTCGGCCTTGAAACCTAAGCAAAGGTTGGCGTCAACAGTGTCATAGCCTTCTTCCTGCAGTTTGTAGGCAGCCAGTTTGTTCATCAGTCCGATGCCGCGACCTTCCTGCTGCATGTAGACGATGACACCCTTGCCCTCCTTTTCTATCATCTGCATGGCCTTGTGCAACTGCTCGCCACAGTCGCAGCGTTTCGAACCGAGGATGTCGCCGGTGGCACACGATGAATGTACGCGCACCAGGATGGGTTCGCCTTCCTTCCACTCGCCCTTAATGAGTGCAAAGTGTTCCAGTCCGTTGCTTTTCTGACGGAAGGGAATGATGCGGAAATGACCGTATTCCGTGGGCATGTCTACCTCGACGCCCTGTTCCACAATGCTTTCCTTCTTCAGTCGGTAGGCTATCATGTCCTTGATGGTGATGATTTTTAGGTCGTGTTCCTTGGCAAACGCCATCAGCTGGGGCATGCGTGCCATCGTGCCGTCATCGTTCATAATCTCGATAAGGGCACCGGCGGGGTATAAGCCACACAGCTTGCAGAGGTCGATGGCTGCCTCCGTATGGCCTGAACGACGCAGCACGCCGTTGTCCTGTGCATACAGTGGACTGATGTGTCCAGGACGACCGAACGACTGCGCTGTCGACGCGGGGTCGGCCAGTGCTCTGATGGTGGCAGCACGGTCGTGGGCCGATACGCCCGTCGTGCAGCCTTCTATCTTGTCGACAGTGATGGTGAACGGCGTGCCTAGCAGCGACGTGTTGTCCTGCACCTGATGGGGCAACTCCAATTCCTGAGCGCGGCTGATGGTGACGGGAGCACATAGCACGCCACGTGCATTCTTCAGCATGAAATTCACCATCTCGGGCGTTATCTTCTCAGCGGCACAAATAAGGTCGCCTTCGTTTTCGCGATCTTCGTCGTCCACCACGATGACGAATTTGCCTTCACGGAAGTCGTCCAGTGCCTCGTCGATAGTATTCAGTTTCAATTGTTCCATTCCTTATACCTTATTATATATTATATAAATTTGGTTTCTATTCTTTCTGTGATGGCCTTGTTGGCCTTCTCTATGACTTTCAGGTCGCGATACAAACGTAGACGGAATCTGAGCATGCGTACGTAGAAGAAGATGCCTGCAGGCACCACCAGTCCCGTTATCACGTTCAGCCATTTCCTGCGGAAGGGACGTGTGTGGGCGTGTGTAGCCAGGATGGGGTAGGTGTTCAGTTCGTTCAGTATGATCTTGTCGCGCGTGTTCGACAGGTCTTCTATGGTCTCCTCCAGTCTTTCGCTGATATGGCTGATGGCCTGATCGTCGCCAGGGTGGAAGAATACCTTGATCGGGTTGGGCCAGTCGCGCAGTTTGTGTTCCTGTGTATACTGGTCGATGTCGGCGGTAATCTGTCTCAGTGTTACAGCGTCCTGTGGATAGTCCGGGGTATTAATAATCACTTCCTTACCAATGGTCGGGCGCTTCTGGCGCAAGCCCAGCATGCGCATTACCAGCGACTTGTACAAGTCTATATTGAATACCACCGAGTCGTTGTTGGCCTTATAGGTGAAGAAAATGGCAATAGGCGACAGTACGGCTGTGCCCAGGAATTTACCGAACCATACCGTCCAGTTGTCATCGCGGGCCATCTTCATACCCGTATTGTCTAAGATGTAGAACACGATGAATACCAACACTGAGATGATCACCGGCACACCCAAGCCGCCCTTGCGGATAATGGCACCTAGCGGGGCACCGATAAAGAAGAATATCAGACAACTCAGCGACAGCGTAAACTTGTTGATGGCCTCCATCTGGTGCAGACGCTCTTCGCGGTTCAGGTAGTCCGAATATTCGGATTTGAATTCCAAGTCATTCATAGCCGCCTTTGCGTCGTTCGATGCCATCTGAACGATGTTCTGCTTCTGTTCACCCGTTAGCTTGCTATAAAGTAAGTCGAAGTCAGTACTTGATTTCTCCACCTCCTTCACCAACTTGGTCGAGTCGTTTTTGCTCAGTTGTGGTTTAAAGAATGTCGAGTAGGTTGCCTCCTTATAGTACTGATGGCCCACTGAATCGTTGAATTCCCGTATTGAGTCCAGGTCATGCATAATCTTGCTCAGTCCCTTCGATCGCGCGTCAGACGAAATGCCACCCACATCCGACATATCCAGACCGCTGTCGAAATCCAGCACAATCTGCTTGGTCGAGAAGGTCTCACGTCGGTAGGGCACGTTTGTAGCCACACCCATACCGCCTTGTCGCATGTTCTCGAACCATTCGCCGCTATATAGTGTCAGCAGAATGTGCTTCTTTTCTTCCGTAGCCTGAAGTCGTCCCGAGTCAGCCAAAATCACCGCCGCATCCTCGTAGCCGCCATTCATGCGGTATATCATGATGCCATACAGCGTACCCTTTTCTACATCCTTCTTCTGTACGTAGAGGTTCGAACCTGGTATGCCGTCGTAGAAGATGCCCTCTGGTATCTCTACTTCAGGATTCTTCTGCTTCATTGCTACCAGCAGCTGGCGGAACGATGCGAAGGCCTTTGGACCAATCACCTCTTGGAAATAGAACGACATGAGCGAGATGGCCAGCGTGATGACTATCAGCGAACGGAAGGCCTGCATCAGTGAGATACCTGCCGCCTTGATGGCCGTCAGCTCCGAGCTTTCACCGAGGTTACCGAATGCTATCAGCGAACTCAGCAGAATGGCCAGCGGGAAAGCCTGAGGCATCAGCATGATGCCCATATACCAGAAGAACTGGGCCAAAACGTCCAATGACAAGCCTTTGCCAATCAGTTCGTCGACATAACGCCACAAGAACTGCATCATCAGCACAAACTGGCAGATGAAGAAGGTGGCAATAAACAGCAGTCCGAACTGTTTAGCTATAAATATGTCTAACTTTTTAATCCGAAACATGTTTCGGGGTGCAAAGGTAATAATAAATTAAGAATTAAGAGTGATGAATTAAGAATTATTTTAATTCAATTGCATGTTTTCTTAACTCTTAACTCATAATTCTTAACTCCTAACTCCTAACTCTTAATTCTTAATTCTTAACTTCTTAACTTCTCAGAAGCCACTGACGCGGTGCAGTCTTTCAAAGTTGTCGTCCCAGATACCTCGTAGGTCGGCTTCCTCGTCATCGTCGGCGGCAAAGTCTGTTATCAGCAGACTCAGCATACCCGTCAGGTCACTTTCCGCTATTCTGATTTCCCAATATGCCTCGGGGGTTTCCTCATGGTAGTCCCATAATAGGCGTATATAGTTCATCTTTTCTTTTTCCAATATGCGTGACGTCTTGGTATCTCGCTCTGTCCACGGATGTCCCCAAGTGAATGTCATGCAGTCGTCTGCCTCCACCACTTTGTCGGCAAGCCATTTCTGTAGTCCTGCTGCATTGCTAATCATATCCCACACCAGTCGTGTGGATTTCGTGCTCAGCGGGTATTCTAAGGTAAGTTTTTGCATAGATTTTCTATTTATAGATTAGTAATGTTGTCTTTTGACACTGCAAAAATACAAAAAATATCTGTAATAAAATCATTTTTTTGCAGAAAAGTTTTGCGAGTACGAAAAAAAGTGTTACCTTTGCAGGCGATTTCGAAAAATGGCGGGGTAGCTCAGCTGGTTAGAGCGTCGGATTCATAATCCGGAGGTCGAGGGTTCGGGTCCCCCTCCCGCTACGAATGAAACCCAAGAAATGCCCTGTACAAGGGCATTTTTCTTTTTCCCCTGGGTTTCCTCTCACCTCTTACCTCTCCCCTCTCACTTCTCCCCTCTATAACAGTTGTTCGACGAAAGTCTTGGTAACTTGGAACGAATGCTCGGCAATGGTGTTCCAGAAATCATGATACTGCGAGGCATCGGTGTCGCGCAGGGGAATGTCGCTGATGACGCGGAACGAGATGAAGGGCACATGGCTCAGATAGCATGTCTGTGCTATAGCTGCCGACTCCATGTCGATGGCTTTAGCCTCGGGGAAGTGACCGATAATCTCGCGCATCTTGTCTTTCGAGTCTACAAACCAGTCGCCAGTAGCAATCAGTCCGGGGTGGATTGAAATGTCTGATGGATGAAGGTTCACTGCTTTTTCCAACAACATGGGATCAGCCTTGAAACGTTCTGGCAGTCCCTGTACCTGTCCATAGACGCTGTCACCTATGGCTTTGCCGCAATAGACGTCGTGATAGACCAGTTCGGTGCTGACCACTACGTCCTGAATGTTGACGTCGTCGCCGTTACCGCCTGCACAACCAGACGAGATAATGACGTCGGGCTTGTGTCGGGCAATCATCTCAGCCGCGCCCAAAGCGGCATTCACCTTGCCAATACCACACTTCTGTACGATGACGTTGTCATCAGAGAACAGGTGCTGCAACTGTTGCAACTCCTTGTCCATTGCTACGATAATTCCTATCTTCATACGCGTATTCATTTAATTTTTGGCAAAGATACAAAAAAAATCACGAATTACGAATTATGAATTACGAATAATTTTGTAAATTTGCAGCTAATTTGTAATGTTCGGACGCAAAAGGGAGCATGTTGACCTGCTGGCGTACATCCGCGAAGGGCGCGAAATGACGCAAGGCGAGAAGCTCAGGCTGATTATCAGTCTGAGTATACCGTCTATTTTGGCACAGATATCGGCTACGGTGATGTTTTTCATCGATGCATCAATGGTGGGACACTTAGGTGCCAAGGCATCTGCATCCATCGGACTGGTTGAGACTACGGGTTGGCTGATGGGCGGATTGGGCGCAGCAGCGAATATGGGTTTCTCCGTGCAGGTGGCGCATGCCATTGGTGCCAACGACTTCGAACGGGCCCGTCGTGTCTTGCGACAGTCGTTGGTGTGCTGTCTGTTGTGGAGCCTCAGTATTACGACTGTAGCCCTGTTGGTCAGCGGTCGTCTGCCGTACTGGTTGGGTGGCTCTGCCGAGATAGCCCACGACGCATCGCTCTATTTCGCACTCATCGGCGTATTTGGCATCTTTTACCAGATAGAGGGGCTGGGCGGTTCGATGCTGAAATGTTCAGGCAACATGAAGATTCCGTCTATGCTTAATATCTGTATGTGCCTCATGGACGTGATCTTTAACTACCTCTTTATATATATATTGGGTATGGGTGTCATGGGTGCAGCCCTCGGCACGGGTCTGGCTGAACTCGTCACAGCCTGTCTCATGATGTATTTCCTGCTTGTGAGGTCTGACATGCTGTCGCTGGTGGGCCGGCCTGGTTCTTTCAAGCCAAAGGCCGATGTGGTGCAGAATGCCATAAAGATTGGTGCGCCCATGGGTTTACAGCACTTGTTGATGGGGGGTGCACAAATTGTCAGCACCCTGATTGTTGCCCCACTGGGTACGGTGGCTATTGCTGCTCATTCGTTAGGCATCACCGTCGAGAGTCTGTGCTATATGCCAGGATTTGGTATCGCCGAAGCTGCCACCACGTTGGTTGGTCAGAGCTTTGGTGCCGGCAAACGTATGCTGACTCAGTCGTTTGCTCGTATGTCAACGGGCTTGGGCGTAGCCGTCATGACGCTAATGGGGGTGTTGATGTGGGTGTTCGCCTCGGAACTGATGTCGTTGATGACGCCTGTCGATGAAATTATTGCCATCGGTGCCGAATGTCTGCGCATCGAGGCCTTTGCTGAACCGATGTTTGCTGCGTCTATTGTTATCAATGGTATCTTCATTGGTGCTGGCGACACATTGCGTCCTGCCATCATGAGTCTGGCATCCATGTGGGGCGTACGTCTGACGTTAGCCGCCCTTTTGGCTACAACTTACGGATTACCAGGCGTTTGGACGGCTATGGCTATCGAACTGACCTTCCGTGGCATCATCTTCTTGCTTCGTCTGATGCACGGAGGGTGGATGAAGAAGATGGCTGAAGGCTGAGGGCTGATGTAAGACAGAAGATAAAAATGAATGCAGCTCTCGGAAAATCCGAAAGCTGCATTCTCAACTTTATCAATAACTAAAAACCTAATCTTATGAAAAACGTCTCCCGACGTCATGTCATCCTTAATTCAATCTTAACTTACCTTATTACTAACTAAACCTAAATCCGATTTCGCTAAATCTTTTACCTTATTTATAACTAATACCTTTATGTCTGTTATCCAAATCTTTAACCTTAAAACTAATTCTCTCTTGAAGACGATGCAAAGGTACGACGATTTTTGCTTCTCTCCAACTTTTTTGAGCAAAAGTAGCGGAAAAATGCCGCATTATTGACGTAAATCAAGCATTTGTGTTCGCACACAGTTCGCAAATTGAACTTTTCAGCCCCCGAATAAGTAAGTAAAAACATCCGCCCTCAGACATCTCAATATTTCCTCTATGCTTCCTCTATGCTTGCTCATGGGTTGCTCATGGGCCTCTCATGGGCCTCTCATGGGATGCTCTAGGCGAGATCAGTCTTCAAGGCCATGAGTTCGCCATGAATAAGGGCTGCGTACGCCTTCATCCCTCTTCCATCTTACATCTTCCATCTTACATCATCCCTCAGCCTTCAGCCTTCTCAAAACTCGGAGGGGCTGATGCCTGTCTGCTTCTTGAAGATGGTTTGGAAATAGTTGCGCGAACTGAAGCCACAACGCTCGGCAATGGTGTCGTTCGACCATTCGGGATGTTCCCTCAGCTGGCGCTTGGCCTCCTCTATGCGTAGGTTGGTCAGCCAAGGGTTGAAGAGTTTCTGGTCCGTCGTCTTCAACCATTGTTTCAGCTGGTAGCGTGGTATCCGCATGTCGTCGGCAGCCGTCTGGATGGTGATGCCACTATGCAGGTGTCCACCCTTGGCTATCCAGCGTTCCACCGCTTTCCCAATGTGCTGCCTGTCGCGGTCCGACAGTTCGCAACCGTTGTCCTGTCGGCCTTGGCTCTCTGCCTGTTCGTCCTCCTGCATGCTGTTCTCCACCTCCTGCAGGGCTTGCAGGTGGCGACGGTCCAAACCATAGCTGTAGAAGCTGATGACGGTATAGCTGATGCAGTAGAAGATGGTAAGCGTATAGATGATGAGTAGCGGTCCCGACCAGAAGATGACCATTGGTGCGAAGACGGCCGACAGCGAGAGCAGCATGCAGCTGTTGCGCATCCAGCGGATGACGCCGTGGCGCTCGCGGTCGTAATAGTTTTCCAATGCCAGTCGCACGCGCCTGAATTCGCGCCACAGCTGACCTGTATAGTAGAACTGCATGATGGCATAGATACAGGCGCTGGCCACCTCAGCATAATATAGCCGCCGGGTGACATCCAACACGCCATGACCGCCGGTGGGGTTCGCCCCCAGTAGCAGCACCACCACCACTACGTAGCAGCCCAAACCGACATACCAGTCATGGCGTCTGAGCGCGTTCTGCCGTAGCAGGTTCAGGATGGCCAGACTGATGAGCCATGCCGAGGGGATGAAGAACAGCAGATTGACCAATACCGCCGGTTCAACGCCCATCTGACGGAAGTGCAGCGTATATTGCAACAGAAACTGTACGGGCAATAGTGCTGTACCAGTCACCATCAGCCACCGCGAACGGTTGTATGCCTGCCCTATCTCACCTCGGATGGGCAGCACAAACACCAGCATCAAGGTCAGGGCACCCGTCAGCGTGATGGCGGCAAACTGTATGTGTTCAATAGGTATCATTGGCACCTTTTGACTGCAAAATTACGAATTATCGTGCGTATAAACAAGTAATTAATCATCTTTTTTGTGAAAAGATGGCTTTTTTACACTATTTCTTTCGAAAAACCGCCGATTCCATCGGGGAAAAGACGCCCGAAAGGGGGTGTACAAATTGGTGAAATTTATACACCTCATTGTCGATTTTTGTACACCATTGTCGATTATTGTACACCTTATTCAATTAATATTTCGTACTTTTGCACACCGTTAGCGCAGCCACATTCCGCGCCGTTAGGTTTTGAAAAGCCATTGCAATGATAGTACAACTTTACAACATCGTCCTTTTGATAGCAGCCGTTGCGAATATCGTGATGGGCTGTTCTTTGTTGGATGGCAACAAGGCCTACCGCGACTTCGAGGTCTATCGCCGGTCGCGCATGCTGACAGCCTTCACCTATCTGGTCTTTGCCGCAGGCTTTATCGCCCATAGCAAGCTGGAGTTGCGCCTGTTGTGGCCTGCCGGTGCCTCGGCATTGTCGGTCAGCTATTTTCATATTGGCGCCGTCCTGTTCGGCTGGAGCCATATCTCGCTGCTGAACCCCGGCTATCTCTCGCGCCGCATCGTTATCCGCGACGTCGCCATCCTCGTTCTCGGCATCGTCACCTGCTGGACGACAGCCATTTATGCCTTGCCCATGCTGAACTATGCCTTTGCCATCTTTTTTGTTCACGCATTCTATATCTCGTATATATTCTACCGCACACTGCTCAGGGTGCGCCGACTGACTACCGCCCTGCCGCAGAGCGAAGTCAACGCCCGTTGGTGGACAGCCCAGAACCGCCTGATGGTCATCGGCTTCCAGCGCTCTATCCGCGTCAGCTGCCACCTCATCGTCATCTTCGGTCTGGGCAGCATCGTCATCACCGCCGCGTTCCCCACCGAACAGTGGCCGTACATCGTCCTCATGACCCTTGGCATCGCCGTGTTCTGCTACATCTATTACGGCCTGACGAATTATGGTTCAGTCATCGAGGCAGGCACCAATGCCACCGAGGATATTATTCATAGACAATAATAACTATAAAAATATAAGGTATATGGAAAGAACAATGACCATTAAGAAATTCTTTGCGCCCTCGATCACGAGGCTGGGGCGGCAACAATGGTTTAGGAACGTATGGCAGCGCCTAAGCGTGGTGCTGATGTTAGTAATGCTCACAACCGTGACGGCGTGGGCTGAAAAAGTTAATCTCTCGAGCGGAGGTATCACTGTTGAGATCCCTAATCAAACCTATACGGGCAATGAACTGACACCCGAAGTCACTGTGAAGAACGGCGAGGATGTGGTAAACGAAGAAAACTATACCGTTACTTGGTCTGATAATCTCACGAACGCTGGCAACTACACCATTACCATCACCGCCAAGGAAGGTAGCGAGGCATATGAAGGATCTACCACGGCAACGTTCACCATCAACAAAGCTCCATTGACCATTACTGCTAATAACAAGTCCATCAATTACGGCGACGCGCCAGCTAACGACGGCGTGACTTACGAGGGCTTCGTGAACAATGAAGATGCCAGCGTGCTCGTTGGTACGCTTGATTATGGCTACACCTATACCCAATATAGCCCCATTGGCAACTATGAAATTATGCCCAGCGGTCTGAGCAGCAATAACTATAACATCACCTTCAAACCTGGTACGCTGACCGTCGATAAGAAGTCCCTGACGGTCGCAGCGAACGACATTACCATCGACCACGGTGCGGCGGCTCCAGCCTACACCTACACCGTGACGGGGCTGGTCAACGGCGAATCGCTGACCACTGAACCGACGCTTTCCAGCACCTACACGCAAGGAGCCGCCATCGGGACATACCCCATTTCCATTTCCGGCGCGGCTGCGTCGGCGAACTACACGATTTCCTATGCGCCAGGCACCCTCACGGTGCAGTCCAAGAAATACACGGTGACGTTCGTGGACGAAGACGGTACCCAGTTGCAGTCTTCCGAAGTCGAATGGGGTGAGACACCGGCCTACACCGGGGAGACACCGACGAAGGCTGCCACCGCTCAGTACACCTACACTTTCGCTGGCTGGTCACCAGCAGTAGCAGAAGTCACGGAGGATGCCACCTATACAGCAACCTACAGCAGCACTGCAGTGTCGTACACCATTAATTATGTACTCTATGGTGGAACGAATAACGAGAATAATCCCACTACCTACACCTGCGAGAGCGACCCCATCACATTGGCTGACCCCACTGCTCCTGAGAACTCAGGATACACCTTCGGCGGTTGGTACACGGATGCAAACTTCGAAAATAGCGTAGACGATACTGCCATCCCCCATGGCTCGACAGGCGAAATGACATTCTATGCCGAGTGGAAAACGACGCTAACGGCAACCGCTGTCTGGGACGACGATAATAATAAGTACGGCGTGCGTCCAGAAACCGTGACCGTCACACTGTCGGATGGCACGAATGAGACATCATATCCTTTAGATAATAATAGTAATCCTTTGACTTGCACAGTTTATGACCTTCAGAAGTATAAAAACGGCACGGAAATCGTTTATACCTGGACGATAACAGGCGCATTAGACTGCTATGAACAGAACAAAGTTGTAAATGGCACTACCACTACGTTTACGTTGACCCTCAAGACCAACGGCTACTGCGGAACGGATAATCCAAATACCACTGACGTTGACGAGAGCAAGACAGTCACCTGGAACTACGACACCGACACAAAGACCATCACCATCGATGGCTCGGGCCCGATGATGTACTACAATTCAGTGCAGAATGGTGACCAAAGCTACAGCAATGGTGCACCGTGGAAGGCTTTTGCTGGCGAGATAGAGCATGTCGTTATCAGCGACGGCATTACCTACGTGGGCAGCAACACCTTTGCCCACTGCCCCAACATCAGCAGTGTCACCCTGCCTACCGACCAGCATTTCTATGAAATTGGCCCGGGAGCCTTCGGCGATTGCACCAGCCTGACAAGTATCGACATTCCTATGAGTGTCAACAAAATCAATGATGAAGCCTTTGCCGGCTGTAGCAACCTTTCAACGGTTACGCTTGGCTATGGTAACGGTGCTACATTCACCATAGGTACAGATGTGTTCCCTGCCACCACCACCATTATCGTGCCCCTTGCTGCCCTGCAGAGCTATTATAATGCTACGAGCTGGGAGAGCTACAAAACGCAGCTCGCCGCCTCGGGCTCGTGTGGTAAGACGGAAAGTGACCATGTGACGTGGACGTTGACGAGACTGGCAACAGGCTTGGAGGTGGCTACGGCATGGGAAGAAGTCATACCAGGAATTTATAATCCGACAGCGTGGACGACGGTGCCTGCCTATAAGCTGACCATTAGCGGCACGGGCGCTATGGCTGACTACGACGGCGAGGGCGTGACGACGCCATGGGCTGCTGCGGACTTCTTCTATGGTGAAGGGGTATGGTATGAAAGCTATTCGGACAAGTCGGCCATCACCGAGCTGGAGATTGGCGCAGGCATCACGGCTTTAGGCAGTAATGCTTTTAAAGGTCTCCTAAACCTGAAGTCGCTGACCATAGCTGACGGTACGGCACTGAAGACTATTGACCCCTACGACTTCTTCTGGGACAATCTGACAACGGTGCGCCTTCCTGGGGAAATATCAATTACGGTAAACGATGGCGGTACATTGCAATTGCTCGTCAATAGCGATGCATGGCGTCCCTACTACAATCAGATGACCCCATTGTACGGCTATTGTGGCACGACGGCCAACGATGCTAACGGCAAGAACCTGTCGTGGACGTTAGCGTGGAACGGCGAGGATCCAAACAGCAACGGCCGCTATCCACTTACCCTGACGATTACGGGTACGGGTGCTATGGCTGATTATGGTAACAGCGACGATACTCAAGCACCTTGGGGTACCAATTTCACTATACTTTCACTACCCGATGGACTGACAACCATTGGCAAGTATGCCTTTTACAGATGCACAATTAGCGGTGCTCTCAACATCCCTGAGAGCGTCATCAGCATCGATGACAAAGCCTTCAGTAGTAATTTTTATCTCACCGCCGTCACCATCCCCGGTGCCAAGGGCGCTGAAGGTAAAGCCCTCACCACCATCGGCTTTGCCGCCTTCGAACTTAATCAGAACCTTGTCACTGTCACCCTTGGTGACGGCGTCAAGGCCATCAACGAAATGGCTTTCCAAAACACCTATTTCACTGCCGTCACTATTCCCAATAGCGTTGAGAGCATTGGCAACCATGCCTTCTTAGGTTGTCCAAGACTTACGACCGTCACCATGCTCGGTGAAACCCCGCCTGCCCTCATAGCCAGCGCCTTCTCCAACTGTACGTCGCTGGAGACCATCATCGTGCCCGTTGCAGGCCTGCTAAGCTACCTCGGAGCTGACGGCTGGAGCGCTTATGCTGACAAGGTCATGTCTACTGGCTACTGCGGCAAGGACGACACCGAGACCACGGACGTGGACGAGAGCCACAACGTCATCTGGACGCTGGCAAAGAATACGGGCGACCAGATTGAGGGCAATGAGCCGCTGACGCTCACCATCAGCAAGAATCCCGAGGTGACAGCCGAAGGGGCTGACTTCTCAATGGCCGGCGGCTATCCGTTCGACGACGGCGCCGGTGGTATCGATGAAGTCACAACGGCATTGTCCATTACGCAGGCCGTCATCGGTGAGGGTGTGACCAGCATCGGTGCATCGGCGTTCCAGAACTGTGAGAACTTGACGACCGTCAGCATCCCCTCGACTGTGACCAGCATTGGCGTGAGTGCCTTTGACCAGTGCAAGTCCCTGACAAGCAATATCACCATTCCTGATGGCGTGACAGTTATCAATAATAGTACATTCAACGGCTGTGCGAAGCTTACGACAGTGGTGTTGCCCAGCGGCCTGACCACCATCGGCGAGCGTGCATTCGCCGGCTGCGATAAATTGTCCAGCATCGGCGTGGCGAACTCTGAGACGAACGAACTGCCCACCTCGCTGACCGCCATCGGTGCGAGTGCCTTTATAGGCAGCGGCCTCCCCGCCATCACCCTGAACGAGGGACTCAAGACGATTGATGTCAGTGCGTTCAGTTACACAAATTTGACTACCATTAACATCCCCGCCAGCGTTGAGAACATTGGCGAGGGCGCATTCACCTGTAATTATCTTGAGAGTATCAGTGTGGCTGACGGCAACACGCACTTCACAACCGACGGCGATAAGGCGCTGATAGCACTGATAGATAATGAGAATAAGACGCTGCTGACATACGCCCGCGCCAACACTGCGATGTCATACGCTGTGCCCGACGGCGTGACGCGCATCGGTGCAGATGCTTTCAGTGATAGTGACCATCTTACCGAAGTCATCCTGCCCGAAGGTCTTGTGACCATTGGCAATAGAGCATTCTTTGCCTGCGACGAATTGATGAACGTCATTCTGCCCGAAGGATTAACGACAATCGATGCGAATGCATTCAACCTATGCCTCAAAATTGAGACATTTGTCATACCTTCGACGGTGACGTATATCGGCGACTATGGTCTATCTTATTCAGACTATTGCATCATGTTGCCGACAACTCCGCCAGAAATTGGAAGGATCGGTGTTGGTACTTATGCCATCGGCGCCGATAGCGGATACACTGGTGACGGCTATGAAATCTATGTGCCCGCCAGTTCACTCGATGCCTATAGGAAGGCAGATGTTTGGAACCTGTTCCGCGACAGCCGTCTCGTTGCAGGCGATGACCCCGTCCTGTTCAGCTCGACGGCTACGAACGCATGGATGACGTGGTGTAGCAACAAGGCATACGGCAAGCCCGTGGGCTGCAAGGCCTATACCGTCAGTGCGGTCAACGATGGTGAGGTTACGCTCACACCCGTCGCAGGGCTGTTGCTACCCGCCTATACGCCGCTGCTCATCAAGCGCGACGACACCAGCGCGGCCCTTACCGCCATCGGTGGTGCCGCTGTGACGGAACCTGAAAGTGGCTATAACACCACGACGGGCTTGGTGACAAAGGACGAGACGGGCTTCTCGATGCTCGGTGCCGCCACGGACGCCCCCGTTTCCGGTAGCATCACCGAAGGATATTCCTACGCCCTCTTCGACGGCGAGTTCCTGAAGATTGACGACAGCACGTTGAGCATCCCCGCCCACCGCTGCATCCTGACGCTACCTGAACCCCTCAGTGCGTCGCGACTGCACATTAATATTAATGGAGAGGCCACTTCGTTGAGCGAAGCGAAAGAAGATTCTTCACTCTTCACTCTTCACTCTTCACTTTCAGGCTGGTACACACTCGACGGCCGGAAGCTGGATAAGCAGCCGACTGTAAAGGGACTGTATATATATAAAGGTAAAAAGGTTGTTATTAAGTAAATGAAGGAGGAACAGAATATGAAACATACAATGAGAATCTTAACCTTTCTGATGCTGGCCATTGTGGTCGGCACAGGACAAGTGTGGGCTACAGAACCAGTGGCCGACTTGGGTTACATTATCTTTGATGACAATGAAGTGACGGGGAAGGGCGAAGTAGCGTTCTACACGGATGCGGAATGTACCGAAGAAATCTCCTTCAGTGGTGGAAAGACTGGCAGGCTTTCCAGCGTGGGCATGCACGAAGAGATGGATGGCCACAACCTTCTGGGCTACACCATCTATATCAAGGCTGTGCCTAACTATGACTACACGCTTGGTAAGGCCGACGACAATGGCGCCGTGACCTTCATCACTGCCGAGAAGACCACCAACGTCTTCCAGGCTCCGCGCCGCACGCAGTCCGATCCGACCCTTAACCTCGGCCCTGACATCACCGTGACGGCTACAGACGAGCGCTTCGTCTATAGCTTCGTGATGCCCGCCAGTGGTGCCAACGTCACCATCCATGTGACTTTCCCTGAAAGGGCTAAACAATCGGTAAAATACATTGATGTGGACGGTGAACTCAAAGACAGCCCAGAGGCATACTTCATCGACGGTAGCGAGACTGCACTCAGTGTGCCCGGTCAAACAACATCATGGTATGTGGTGCCTGCGGGCAGTGTCAGCTACGCCAGCAGCCTCCCCTGCGTGGGCAATGTGAACCTTATCCTTGCCGATGGGGCTACGATGACCATCGGTAGCACAACTACCTTCGTTACCGGCAGTGGCCTTAGTAATGACGAAGGAAACATTAATATCTATGGACAAAGCCAGAAAACAGGTAAACTCACCGTCTATGCTGAAACCTACGGCGTCTATGCCAGCAGTGGTAACATCATCATCAACGGGTGCGAGGTGACAGCGGAAGGTTACAATGGTATCTGTGCCGCTGATGGCAAACTGACCATCAATGGCGGTGAGGTGAATGCCACGGGTGAGCATGCGGCCTTGTACGCCATAGACGATATTACCCTGACTGACGCCGTTGTTACGGCGGTAGGTGTTTTTGAAGGCATCGATTCAGATTCTGACATCATCATCAACGGTGGCAATGTGACCGCTACGAGTACAAAGCAAACCGATGGACGTGCTTTGCGTGCTGGCGACAATATTGTAATTACAGCCACCAACACAAACATAGCCAACAACAATCAAATCACGGTCTCCGGCTATAATGGTATTGAAACCCCTGGCAATATTTCCATCAACGGATGTACTGTTGAGGCTACCGGTATAACCAATGCTATCTATGCAGATCAGAAAGTCACCCTGACGGATGCCACCGTCACTGCCAAGGGTGAAAAAGGTATCTATGCCGTTAATGGTGGCTTGACCATTGCAGGCGGCACTGTGACCGTCACCGCCACAGGCGAGAATGGATATGGTTTGTATACCAACAGTGGCGACCTGACCATTAACGGTGGAACTGTTGAAGCCACCGGTACTGGTGACAATGCCGCCATCTATGCCTACAGCGGAGACATCACCCTGACGAATGCTACGGTTACCGCAACGGCAGAGAATGCATACGCCATCCATGCCGCCGATGGCAAGCTGACTATCAGCGGCGGCACGTTGAATGCTTCTGCCAATACTGACAATACCACGGGCTCCGGCCTTTATGCCGACGGTGCCGTTGATATCTCCGGCGAGACCGTTGTGACGGCTTTAGGCAATCTGTATGGTATCAATTCTGGAAC
>Ga0310695_10002294_pt1 | contig 40913 bp, 64 predicted proteins | sample RumenRJG_04DNA_FD_203882 | JGI IMG/M metagenome (GOLD analysis project Ga0310695, IMG submission 203882) | Bovine rumen microbial communities from Lethbridge, Alberta, Canada - RJG_04 (v2) (version 2) | ecosystem: Host-associated > Mammals > Digestive system > Stomach > Rumen | place: Canada...
GTCAAAACCGCTTTTTGTTGTTTTTTCTCTTTTTGCAGCACTTCCCATAAGCCTACTCCTCTTTTTTTTGCATTACAAACTTGACTTGTCCGGAAGAAACTGCTATTATATTCTTGTTCTTTAGACATAGGGTTTCTTCGGAAGCCTTTTTTATTGTTTAATTTTTGTAAAAAGCATGCTCGCTTTTCTATACACATGATAAAATCTATGCTTTAATATTGTCAACAAGGGTAAATAAATATATATTGTCAGTAATTGTCTGGCAATGACATGTCAAAAAGGGGTTAATGAAAATGGAAAAAAAATTCAAAGTGTCAGAATTTGCAAGTCTTGTAGGTTGCTCGCAAAAAACAGTTTATAGGATGATTGAGCGGGGGGAGTTAATTACCAGTAATGAACTGTCAAATGGTCGTAAAATTGTCTTTATTTTCGCTAATAATAAACAAATTGAGGAAATTAAAAAAAATCAGGTGTCAAATAGTGACAATGACAGTCAATATGAAGAAAATTTAAGAGAAAATGACATGTCAAAAGGTCAAAATAAAGTTGTAACAAGTAGTTTAGTCGATAAAATTATCGAGCTGTCAAAAGACTTCAATGACAGGTTAATAACTATCAATGAAGAGTTAGTTACCTACAAGAGCCGAGTGCCTCTTTTGGAAGATAAGGCAAACCGTGAAGGGCTTTATTTACAAGAAATTAACCAGTTAAAGACAGACAATGACACTTTGACAAAATTAAAAAACAAAGTCGTTGTCACGTTAATATCTGTCATTTTCTTATCGCTCATAATCGCTTGTGTACTAAGTATTTTACTTGTAATTGAACACAACAAACCGCCCAAAGTGATTGAAACAGAAAAAGTTGTTGAAAAAGTAGTCGAAAAACCTGTGTATAAATATATAAAAAGATAAAAAAAACACCCCCCTAAAGTTAATTAGAGGGGTGTTGTACCGTCAATATACAAAGAGGAGTTAGTAATATGAGTTAAACAGTTTTTATAAAATTGCGCAGGTCGTTAAGCCTGTTAAGCCAACCTTTTAAGAAAATCCGCTGATTTCCGTAATTTGCAAATTCTTTATATTTTTTTTCACGAGCTGCCAAAAACTTGTCAACATCAAGATAATTAGCAGCTTTTAAAAATTCGCTTACTCTTGACACTCCCATATTGACAGCTGTGTCAAAACAAACTACTGCAAATTTTGAGGTCATTTTTTCGCACCCTGCAACACGCCAGTATCTAGTATAATAGATTTCCTCAACTTCATTGTCAGTAATTAACCGCACAGACTGTAAGGCTAAATTGCGGGCTTTTCGCCAACTATCATAAGTTCCTTGTGTAATACCCTTATTTGTTGCGCCGCCAAGGTCGTTTGGATTGTTAACATAGCCGCCTTCCCATTTAAGGACAAATTGAAGGGCTTTATTAAATAATTCTTTATTATCAGTCATTTTTGCTCCCTTGTAACATTTTTTTTATCTCATCAACACCAGAGCGGATTTCCTTCATATCGGCGCGATTGTTTTCAAGCTCTTGAAGAACATGGGCTTGAAACTCTTTGTATGCGTTGAGTTCAACAAAGGTTTTCTTGACATCCTCCAAAATTTCACGGTGCTTTTTTTCTAACATTTCCGGGCGCACAAAAATATTGTGTTGCCAGACAAATACAAGCACCACTACGATTAGTGGCGCGAACTCTCCCAAATTCTCTATATTCATCTCTTTACAATGCCTTTTCTATTTCAATTGCAGCCTTGTTCAATTTTTCTGCAAGTGCTTTAAGTGTTTCCACACCTAACTTTGTACCCTCTTTGTATGCAATTTTTTTAATTTCGTTTTCTTCATCAGCTATTTTACTTGCGTTTTGTGCAAGGTCAACAATCAGCTTATCGGCTTTTCTGTCTAAAGCCTCATACGCTTTTCTCTTTAAAGTCGGTACAACCTTGGATTCAATCAAGTTTTCAATTAACGGAATAGTTAATAGTAACAATGGTTTAATAATTTCAATAAAATCAGTCATTTTTTTACCTCCTCATTTTTTTTTAGTCGTTAATCCGCAATATTAATTTTTACGCGCCCTGAATAAATCGGCAACGTTTTAATATACAAATCGTCTACACCTGCTGTGTATTGTACTTTTTCTTGAGGTTGAATAATAAATCCGTCACCGGTTTCGCCTTCTCTCAAAAAATATTCACCTGTTAAAGATTGAATTGTATAAGTAGTATCGGCAGTGAAAGAAATACTTGCCAAAGTAGCTAGATTTTCATATTCGCCTTGCGTGTCAACTGTTCCTGTCCATAAATTCGCCATTTTATTTTCTCCTTATTATTGTTACTTCGTATAAATCCAAAGGTCTGTACCTTCTTCTTTTGTGTAAGTTATTTCATTTGTGCCAAAGCCCGAAGTCGGTTTTTCTGCGCTGATTGCAAACAAACAATCACCGTTAACGTGGATTTTATAAGTTTTTCCGACTTCAAACGTTTGTTGTGTCATATACTCAAACTTTTGCCACTTGCCTTTTGTTTCAACAATTATTGGCTCTGTTTCTTGTATTTCTGCCATATTATCCTCCTATCGTTACTTCAACTTGTTGGTCTACGTTTGCATTTTGCACCGCCTGAATTGTTACCTCAACCCCTGCGGAATAGGTTACTTCTATTTGCAAGCCGTCAACTGCTGCTTGTGTTATGGTTAGCGTGTTATTGCCTGCAATTGTTTGTAGGTTTGTTTGCGCTGTCACGGTTTCCGTTGTCGGTGTTGCAAGCGGATAAGTTATTATGATTGGCTTTCCTTGCGAGTATAAGTTTGCAACGTAGCTTGTCCAATCTTCAACCGTCGGAAAATCGTTTGAGTCAACAATGACAAATATATATTCATCAGATATTGAATACACAAACGTGTTTATATTTTGTTGTATTGCGGAACTTGCAACAGTTTTAAAGTGTGTGCAAAGTCCTAATAAATTTGCTCCATAGGCACGATTTGTCAAACCTGTATTTGCTTGGAAACAAATACCACTTGACGGTTGATTGGCACTTTGGTGCCAATTTTCAGTACCGTCAAAAATGTGAGCTCCGACTTTACGCGTTATTTCGCCAGTTGTAACGTTTTGAACGTCGACATAATCATCTCCGCAACTCAAAAGGTCTTGCGCTGTTGCGGTTTGACCGTTTAAGGAAATGGTCTCCGGCGTAGGGGATTTTATTTGTTTTATTTCAGCGGAATCAAGACTACTTTTGTATATGCTCATCCGCATATATTTTACGCCTTCGGGAATTGTGAAATTAGCCGATGACTGGGGACGTGAACTAACAAAAGACTTATCCTCTGCATAAAAACCAGTGCGCGGAGAAGTACCATAAGAAGATACACCTGTTAATTTATAAATACCGCCCTCAACAACAGGAATGTAATCAGTGCAAGCCCAACTTGTGTTGTACTGTTCTGCACCGCTTGAATTAATAAAATAGTTTAATGTCGCCGTGTTCGTATCAAACAAATTAGGTGCAAACCATATATTCCCCACTGCGCCGTTGTTGCACATAATCGGGATAGGATTATCAAGAGTAGGTGTGCCTGTTTGCTCGCATTTGCCGTACAGCTTGATGTTTCTCAAACCGTTTGCCTCGGCATTAGGCAAATTCAAAGGGCTTACACCTGTAACCGTCACATCACGATAAGACGGTGTGTAACTGCCTGTGTTTATTGCGTTCACGTTAAATCTGAATGGTTGCGTTTTCCACTCTTCACCACCTAGTATTAACTCTTTAGGAAATTTTAATGTCATTATCTTGTTCCTCCGGTATATCTATTTCTTGATAATCTTCAATCGTTTCACCATCTTGCAATACAACGACTGAATATTCTTCCCCATCTTTCACAAAAACCTTACCCTCACTAGGATAGTAAACAGGTACTTGCTCGGTTATATCTAAGCCTTGAGGACAAAAGCCGCAATAAATACCGAAAACATTATTCAAATAGCCTTTATATGTTGTCTTTGTTTCCATAACTTCTCCTTATGTTGTTGCAGGTAAATCAAATAATACGGTTGTATTTGTTCCTCCAAAGCCTGATATGACATCAGACCACGAGCCTATTACTGATTGTAAGTTGCTGGGAAAATGAACAGTACAATCTTCAACAGAATCAAGCATATTATTAAATTGATTAGTATATGAGCCAAATGATGTAGACGTTAAAGCAGGAAAAGATAAGCTAGTAAGGGCATAACTAAAAGCAAAACAATTAGAAAAAGCGTAACTTCCAGTTATTGAAGAAAGATTTGTAAATGTCAAACTATTCAAAGAACAATATACAAAAGCGCGATTAAAGGCGGAACTACCACTTACAGTGGTTAGATTACTTAAATTCAAAGAACTTACCTCTGAACTATCAAAAGCTCTATAAAAGGCGTAACTACCACTTACAGTGGTTAAGTTATCTAATTTTAATACCCTAATGAGTCTTCCAGCGCACATACCTTCACAAGCGTGTTCACCACTTACTGTTACTAAATTACTCATATCAAAAGTCAGGGTATATTCGATCAGACCACTTCCAAATGCACTTTTTAAAGAATATCTGTTTGAAAGAGTAGTTAAATCAGGGAAAAAAATATTTTTTATGTTTAAAGTATTATCTGCCCCTTCAAATTTTGATTGTAAAACAGAACTATCAATATCTCTTACTCCTGTAAAAACAAGGTCATAACTTGTACTATTTGAAGGATATTTTAAAACTCCATTAGCATTAACATTTCCTAAAAATAAGTTAACATCTGCACCATATTTAGTTCCACCTGTCGGTATAGTCGCAATATCTGTTGCTAATTGACTTGAACCACCATTAGCTGTAACCGTACCACCTTTTGTAGTAATAGCAGTACGAGCATTTATAATATCTGTGTTTAAATTCTCTAATGCACTTGCTATTGTCATTATACACCCCTTATTGTATTTATTGTTGATTCAATATCCCCAATAGTGTCATAGAATAGTTTTGCACTAGGGTATTGACTGTCTGTACTAGAACTTGATACAGACGTAACAAGATTGTTTGTTGTCTGCATATTGGAAATTGCTGAACTTGTCAAATACCCATTCGGATTACTTGAATTGTAAGGAGTATAACCAAGGGCGCTTACAACGTCACTTGAATTAATGCCTGTGATGTACCCAGCTCCGTTTGTTAAATCGCTTGTGTCTGTTGGGATTGATAATGTGACGTTTCCATTAATCGGGTTTACATTGTTAACGCTTGTCACAGTTCCAACGTTTGATGTGTAGCCGGCAGGGTTAGAACTGTTGTAAGGAGTATACCCAAGGGCGGTTGTAACGTCTGTACCCGTTATGCCTGTGATAAACCCGGCTCCGTTTGTCAATTCGTTAGTATTTGTCGGTACTGTAATGTTACACGTTACATTTGAACTTGCATTAGCCGTAAATGTTTGTACATCAGTACCGTTCTTTTGAATTGTCAATGTTGCATTGTTAACCGTTGGGATTGTCGGCTTGTTTAATATTTGAGCAGCACCGCTTACCGCATTCCAGTCACTATTGACTTGAGCAGCCGGAATCACAGGCTTATTAATTAAGTCGTCATAATCACCCGTTGTTGCTACTGTTGCCAAATCAGATGATAAAACATACCCTTCTAATGCAGCATTTGTAATATAACCGGCACCGTTTGATAATTGCACGTTATCTGTTGGAATATCAGACAATAACGCATAGTCGGTTAAAGCATTTGCTGTAATATAACCGTTTGGATTGCTTGAGTTGTAAGGTATATAACCTAAAGCCGTTGTAATATCAGTTGATGTTACACTTTGTAAAGCTGTTTCTGCCAAAGCGCCTTGCGCCGCCGTAGCAAAAGCGGCGGCATTGTAAGTCACAATGTCGCCATAAGTCAATATTGTGGAATATGAAAAATCTCCGTTTTGCGCACCCGTGCGGATTGCCTCAAGGTCTGCAATTATATCTTGTTTCGCATTTAAAGCGGCTTGTAAGTCTGTTTGGTCAGCAATATTACCGACAATGCTGCCCCATGTAGCCCCGGCTGCTTTTATTTCAAACAACGCGTCAATGTTACTTTGTGCAAGGTTAAAATTAGCCTCTATTGGGTTATCAGTCAACGTAAAATTAGCAACAAGTTCTGTCATTTTGTCCTAATACTCCATTTTGTGCAAGAAAAGTCAAAGTACCGTTACAAGTTTTTTGTAAGCCGTTTTCATCAAAAACAACCAAATAACAAACATTTGTATAATTTAATTTAGCTGTTTCTTGACTGTCTAAATTGATTCCAAGAGGAAAAACAGGATTTTTAAACGGCTTTTGAATACAACCGCAAACAAATATTGCTTTTGAAACAACATAACCTAAAGGATTTTCAAGATTTATTGTAATGAATGTATTTTCAAAAGCCCTTGTATCGTCGCCTTTATAAACTGTATTAATCATAGTTAATTTCTATCCCCTCAACTTCTTCAATAGTTTGTGCGCTGTCAATTGCTCTTTTATAAACAGCCCATTGCGCATATACGTTAGATTTTGACTTAAATTCGGCGGCGATAGCAGCAACATCTTCAAAAGTCAAATCGATTTCAACACCGTTATTTGTCACCCAACCGTCATAAGTTGCACCTGTGGAACACACAGCAAAAGCAGTCAACAAGTCGGCTTGTGTCGTTTCTTTTGTGTCAAAAACACAAACTTTGTCTTGTAAAATTAAAGTAAATTCTTTACCATAACGGCTTCGTGCTGCCTTGCTGTCGTTTTCTGCATACTTTGCGGTTTTAGCAATATCGAATTTTTCTTCATCTGTATAATGAGGGCATTTTTTCTTTAAATACCAAAAATTATCGATTTCAGATTGTTCAACATCGCGTTGCTTCATACCTATTTCTTTATAGTATTCATCATTGCAGCCAGCTCCAAGTTGAACAAGTCCTGTTTCTGCATCTATAATAAAACAATATTTAAACATTTTATGCGGTTCTCCTCCATACATTAACTACATACGCTGGCGGTTGTACTGTGTTTGAACTACCGTAAATTGAAATTGACCTTGAAGCATCAAATCTGATACGGGATGCAGGGGTGTCATTTTGAGCACCTGCTCCAGTAACTGTTCCGCCATTATAAAATGCTCCAAATGTGGTTCCAGCCATTTCATTATCGCCTATAAATCCACCAGTAATATTTGGCAAGCCAGCTGCAATTGTCGTATTAGCATTTGTGCCGTTACCTGTCCATAATGCTCGATTTTCCGCAACCAATTCCCATGTACCGAACAAAGCCGCCATTGGACAAGTTGATGTTGTTCCGATATAAATAGCTCCCACCGGATAAATTTGTTCTAAAATTGATATAACAACCGGCGCGCCTGAGACATATTGCCAGTAAGTGCCGATATATGAAGGATTAGAAACAAAATTATATTGATTATTGTCAACCAATGAACGGACTTGCACAAAAACACCGTTGTTATAATAGTTTAAAATTGCGCCTTGCGGATATCCGCCTATTGCCGTTGCAACATTATCATCATAGGTTATATAGCCGCCATTTTGAAGAAAAACCCTTTGATCTGTTGATAAATAAAAAAGACCATTAAAGTTTTTACGAGCGGGCGCAATACCTGTACCGTCCGGCGGCAAAGGGTCGGATGTAATCGGTAAAAAGCCGTTATCCATTACGCAAGTATCAGATGCAGAGGTTGAAGTCGCATCGGGAATTTCAAAATCAGTCGTTGATGTCGCTGAAAAAATATCCTCCCCGAATACACTTGGCATTGCTTGAGGAGTGACAAGTTCACTACTTAACATTTTAAAATACCTTTCTATAAGTTTAAATAATTAGCAAATCTGGCTTGGTCGAACGGTTCGCCGGAACCGTCAAAACCAAAGACTTTATTGTCTAAAGCTACAATCGTTACTTGAACACCAGCCGGGCGCGGTAGAAGTGTGACTGTTTGCAAAACCGCAATTTGCAGCGGCGTTAAGTTAAAATTAAATCGATAAGTCATTGTCATATCGTAGTTGTCTATGACATATGCTTTTCCGTACTCAGAAAATAAAAATTTCAAGAGCGCGTTTATTTCCGGCACAGTTCCACGCATGTGGATGAGCTTTAAACGAGCTAAGATAACTTTTCGATACTGCTCACGGCTCAAAGCTGTATTTGTACCGTTTACAATATAATTTCGCGGTATTCCTAACAATGCACCCCAAATGGCTAAGCCAAAATCATTTGCAGTAGCTATATTTAAAACATTGCCGATCCAGTCTTGCCAAAAAACTACTTGATTTTCATTAATCCAATTTTGTTTTGAATTAACCAAAGAATTTATTGCCGGCGCGTTATTATATTGCCAAAAGATATGTTTTTCAAAATCAATTGACGGATTGTATTCAAAAATATCTGTCATAAATTTAATTAACCGTTACCGTAATATTTGCAGCCAGTGTTTTTGCTGCCTCATTAACATGAATTGTGATGTTTGAAGATGATAAACTTCCAGCCGAAGTTCCGATTGTTAAACTTGTTAAAACAATTCCCGGTACGGCTGTATTAATCGCCTGCGCCAGTGATAATAAATTAACATCCTCACCAATTTTTAAAGAATTAATATAGTTTGTAACAGCGGTTTGAACTGCTGTTACTAAATCACTTTCAGTTGAAGTACCTGCACTTAAAGTTATATCTGCATAAATTAAAATCTCATTAGGTCGATTAAATATAACCTGGTAGGGGTCGCCATAAGTCGGGTCAACGACATCAACCGTTACACTTTGTCCGGAAATAGCAGTCCAATTACACCCGCCTGATTTTCTCTGAAACAAAGCCGTTGCAATTTCTGTATTATCACCGCCATCGACACAGGCATAAACGCTATGCGCCGCAATTGTTACACCGTCATAGACAACAGCTGCGTTTGTACCGTTATCGCGAACATAACAACTTATTACATTTTCTACATTCTTTATTGCGTTGTCGTAATCTTCAATTAAAGACATTCCGCTAAATAAGCCGGATCCGTAGAATTGTTGTTTAAAACTTTCGTCACCTTCTCGAGAATTGCCTAAAATAGCTGCCGTTGAGTTATTAATGGTTTCCCACCCTAAAGTACCGTCAATAATTTTTGTTAAAGAACCAACCGGGCAAGGAATTGCAGCTTTTTCAAGTGATAAAAATGTTGCGTTAATTGTTCCGCTTGAGGGAATTGTAACTTGATTTTCCAAATAAAATATATCACCAGCTTGTGTACTTGCTTGAGAACCGGCTGAAATAACCGTTCCTGCAACACCTGTAATTGTAGCCATTACGATTGATGATTTTGCAGAACTGCGATATAAGTCAAAATTAGCGCCCCAGGCGTCTAAAATAATACCAAACGCAAGATTAAAGTTAATACTGTTAGATATAAAGACGTTGTTTTCGATTATTTCAGTCCGGGCATCGGTTTCAACATCAATTAATCGCCCTTGCGGTGTGGAATCTTCCAATGATAAATCCGCGCCCAGTGCCTCTTTATATTCGTTTTGAACGGTTTCTTTAATATCGGCAGTATCCGGTACGATTATACCGTTGTTTTGATATATATAATTGCTAGCCATTTATTTCAATCTCTCCAAAGGTTGTATCAATTTTTACCGAGTAAGAAAAAATATTATTTGCTTGAGAATACTTATACTCTTCAACGCGGTTAACGTTTTCAAAAGCTTCCAGTGTACTTATTTGAGCGGCTTGAAACAAGTCTATTTTTGGCGTATCGCAAAAAATCGTTTCAAAATAAGGTATTCCGCTTTCTTGATTGTATTGCGGTTCGCCTTGTGTCGTTAAAATCGCATTTTTTGAAACATTTGCCAGTGCGTTTATATCTGTCAAAATCGCCAAATTTCCGCTTGAGTCAATATAAATATCGTTGTTTTGATTAGTTCCTATTGTTTTCATGATATATTTGTCACAATCCCTTTTGTAATTGTAATAACGGTACCGTTTGTAATTGTATAAGAACCGTTAAGACCTACAATGTCGTTTATTGTCAAATCAGCCGACGTTTTAAGTGCTAAGTTATTTTCTTTGGCATTTAAAGTTAAATCATTTGAACCGCTTCCGTTTATGCTGTCAAGAAGAAAAAAGCCATCTTCAAAACAGTGTTTTCGGTAGTCGTTTGGTGCTGATTCGGTTTTATTTTGTTTAAAAAGCGAAATATTGCGGTCGCAGGCAATAAGCCACCCTGTATCACCAACATTAACAGGGTATTTTATTTCAAAACCGCCGCCACCCGGCATAAATACAGGTATATCGGTATAAGCTTCTTTGGGTATTTTCTGCCCCAGGCTTGCTACACCCGTAATTTGTAACTTAACAGTAGCGCGCCGCGTGTCTTGGTTGTATTCCGTTACAACACCGGGTAGGCAGCAGTCAAGCCACATAGACATTTTATCGCCTAAAAAGTTAAGTAAACCTTCTAAACTGTCAACATCAGCCGGATTATGCTCCGGCAAAGTCTTTGCGTATTCCGTCATACTCTCCGATTTTTCCCTGAAACTTCTATGTAATATTGCGATTCGCGACTTGCAAAGTCGTAAACCATTTCATAAACTTGATAAAAGCCGTTAACGATTGGCAAACGCTCGCTTTCGAGTTTAAACCAATCACCCAAAGCCATTGACGGATCAAGCAAAACTTTTACTTTGACACCATACTCATCCGGTTGTGGAAGTCCTATCATGCCGCTTGTTTTGCTTATTAATTTTATATAACCGGCTTTTTTTGTGGTGCTTGTTGTTGCGGTGTTATTTTCTTCGGGCGGTTCTTCTTCTTTATCCACAACCTTTAAAGTGCCGTTATCAATAAATACAATAAAATTATCAAGTTGATTAAGTTTATTAATCAGTTTTGCTTTTGCCCCGGCAAAATTAAACGAATCTATAAATTTTTGACTTTTTGAACGCCAATCAAGCGCAAGACCTAGCTGCTTAGCCGTGATTGCAGCCAGGTTTTTTGTGTTCATTTTTGTTTGCGCCATCGTAATTATATTTTGCTGGTTGTAATATTCAGTCTTTGCTTCAATATTCAACCAGGTATCGGGCAAGCCCTCCGGCAACGCCGAATAAATATCACCCGAAAAAATCATTCCTACACCGGTTGATTCGTACCCGGCAAAAACATTTATACGTTTTTTTTTCCTTTGATCGACATAAGGGCTTGTGTAAGTAGTCAAATACTCAACGTCCTCTCTTGACAGGTTTGCGATAGATATTTGAGCGGTTGAACCTGTTTCGGACATTTTCCGTGTTATTCTGCCCTTAATTGAAATGTTATGAAGTTCTTTGTCGCCGGATGGTGTCTGTATTTGAACATAGCAAATACGCTTATCCATTCAGTTCATCCTCGGTTATAAAGTATAAATTGCAAGTTGTGCCAAAGTTAGTATAGTTTGGGTATTCTCCGTTTTCTGTTATAAAAAAGAAATTGCCGCCTGCCTCTGAAATCATATACGGATATGGCATAACTCCTTGATTTGCAAAAACCGGCACAAAAGGACATAAATAATCGTTATCGACTTTTAAAGCAAAAAGCATTATTTGATTATCCTCTTGTCCCGCAAGTTTTATTGCACATTCCATCTCAACCTTGTTAATTGTTGTGGGGAACGTTTGATTGGGCAAAGAATTGTTTAATTCGATTTCATATTGCATTTTATTTAACTTTTATTCTTTTTTTTATTTTGGACAGCACAGATTTTTGTGCAGGTTTTGCAACCTTATGACCGGTTTTAATTGTGCTTGCATTCTTTTTGTTTTTAACTGCCGGCACTTTCATTTTGACGTAAACCGTTTGCGCCTCTTGTACCTCTTTAAAAGTCAAGTCATAGACACTTGAATTAAAGTTTTCTACAGTTGCACTAACAGGTTTTGAAGAAATACACAAGTTTGGGTATATTTCATTTTTTATTTTCAAAACAAGCGGTGTCCTGTTTTTGTACAGATTTTGCAGTTCGCTAAGCGATGAACTGTCCTCATCGTCAATTTTAATTTTGACGGTGGCACTTTTTGGATCGTCAATAATATGATCCACAATCATACTACCGTCTTCGATGGGATGTTCCATCATTCTCAAATCGTCAGAACCGTGCCCCTCAATATATTGAACGTTTGTCAAAACTTCATTATTATTTTTGGGGTTAGCAATAACAATGTTTTTTGAGTCCGTTTTTTGTAATATGTGCAAAATTATATTTGTAGCTGTTTGTAAAAGTGTCATTTTCCCTCATTATGTCTTGGATTATTCGGGCTTGTGCTCCCTAGTGTTTCGCTTTAAAAGGCTAAAGCCTTTTTGCGCTCAACTCGTCCGCACAGCTTACGAGTTCCGCTACGCTCCACTCTCCCGAAAATCCGCTTATGCCAACATTCCGTCATCTAAAGAAATCATTGCTTGTTTTATATGTTTTGCAAGGTCAAACGCTATGCCTTGCGCATCTGTTGCTTGTGTATTAATAGTTATATCGCCAATGTTAATATTTTGATTAGCGTTTGAATTGCTGTAAGCGTTTGAGATTGCTCCGCTTGGAATTGAATTAAGCGGATAATTAGCGGTAAATTGTACCGCTCTTTTTGCAGCAGATAAACTACTGCGCCAGTCTTGCGCCTCCGCTGCGGTTTGAACTCTTTCACCTTTATGAAGTTCTGCAACATAACCATCAAAGGGAACATAATCAAGACCGCTTGCGTGTGAACCGTTAATGTTTTCATTTACGTTTACATCGGCTGACTTTCCGGTTAATGCTTTAATACCCTTAACAACTGCTGCTAAAACTTGGACTACTCCTTTTAAAGCATAATAAACTCCTTTAAGAATTAAATCTGTTAACCCTTTTAAAATAGGCTGTGCAATTTCCCAAAGATCTTTAAAAATGCTTATAAAATCATTAAAAAGTGATTTTGCTCCTTCAACGCCTCCAAAAATTTCGTTCCATAAATCCCCAAACGCGCTTTCTCCACCATTTACCCAGACAATTAAATCCTCAATAATTAATGCAATACCTGCAAGAGCTGCGCCAATTGCTAAAACAGGCACTAAAATTGGAGCAAGTGCCGACCAAAGAGCTTTCCCCAATTGTTTAACAGCGGGCGTTGCCACAAATTGGATAATTTTAACTAGTCCAAAAACTCCTCCCCCTATTGCTGTTATTCCTGTTAAAATTTTTATAAGATTTGAATGTTCTGCAAAAAAATCAACAACATTACGGACAATTTTGTTTAAAGCAATTAATGCCGGCAATAGCATTCTTGAAATATTTGCTCCAATAGAAGCAGTGCCCATGCGAATGTCACGCATAACCATTTCATAATCTTTGGCATTAATAACATCTTCATGTGTAAAGATAGCGTATTTGTTTCCGTCTTGTAACTGAAATTGTTCTAATGTCATTCCAGCTTTTTGCGCAGCTTCAGCTATTTCAATTGCTTGTCCGGCAAATTCCATTGCATCATGTATTGCTTTACCTAATGCAATAAAAGGAGCTATTGTTTTTATCGTTTGTGAGGCTATACTTTTTAATTTATCGGTATTTTTTTTGACAGTAGTATTAAAATTTTCTACTTTTTCCTCTGCCTTTTCGGCAGCTTTTCCAAAGTCGTCTGTGGCTTTTTCCGCCTCTTTTGCGTCTTCGGGTATTTCTTTTAACCCCTCTGATTGAAATGTCATTAAGAAACTATCTAACAAAGACATTATTTTTTTACCTTTTTTACATAATAATCATTTACTAAGTATTCATTGTATTTGGGGATAATTTCCGCCTCCCAAATGACCATGGCGTCTTCTAATGAATAGACCGTTTGGAGCTCGTGGAGCGTGGCTTTTCCGCTTGCGACAAGCTGACCAATGAATCCATCAATGTTTTTATATTCTTCGGTTCGGCAAGGGCTTTCCACTCTTTCAAGGAATTTAAGACCTCGCCAAGTTTGAAAAAAGAACAATTGTATTCAATTGTAAAAGCCTCTAACTTTATCAACACTTCCCAGCTCGGAATATGATTATCGATTAAAGTTCGACTTGTCAAAGGCTGAACTCTATCATCATACACTCTTTCTACATAACTCATAAGTTTGAGCATTGTTTCTTCCGAAACTGCATAATCGCCTATTTTTGGTATATTTGAAACAGGATATTTTGAAATAATCTCTCTGCCTACTGTTGCGGGGAATTTACCTATATTAAATTTAAAAACTTCCCCCTCAAACTCAATTTCAATTTCTTTTGGGTTAATTAACATTTTCTATTCTCCTCTTTTTATATTCAAGCCTTTCCACCCCTGCCCTTTAAAGTCTGCGTGATGGTTCACAAACTTTAAAGGACTTTTTATGGGGAAAGAAAGGAGTTTAGCTTTTATTTTCAAAAACAAATCCGTATGTCGGGGTCTTAAGCCTTCCGCCGGAGGCAACACCTTCGCCGGATGGCCCAGAAACAATTTTGCCTGTTTTTAAAACACGTTTATGTCCGTCGGGGTAGTTAACAACAATCGTGATAATATCTTTAGCCGGTTTTTTGCCTTTAGCAGCTCTGTTAGCCTCAAGCAAAAATGCCATTGCTTGCTCTTCTTCTGAACCGGGTATTAAAGACAGGCTAAAGGGTAAAGCCTGCGGGCTTGTCCAAACGACTAAATCACCGTTTAAGCCCATGCCATACTCAGCAATAGTGACATCGGGGAAGTCCATCGGGTCGTTATCATCCGGCAACTTTGTACAAAGTATTCCTTGCGGAAATGTTTTAGAGGCTCTGACTAAAATGCTCAAGCCTGTTCCTGAAATATCGTTCATTTTTTGAAGCCTCCTATATTAAGATGTGTCTGCCTTCAACTTTGCGGATCACGTCGCCCTTAGAATAAACAAGTGTGTATTCCGCAATGTATTTTGTGGCGCCGTTTATAACCTGCTGCGATATTTCGACCGTTAAAACATAGCCATTAAGTTGTACTCTTTGCCATGCTGTGTTATCGCCTGTTATCTGTGTAATATATGCTTTTTGAGTATTAGTTAACTCCTTGCCCGGCATAATTGTGCCATTGTCTAAGGCTTCATCTATTACACCTTCCAATGTAGCCTCGATTTGCCCTATGCCGTCAATGTTTGCAGGGATTTTTTCAACAGCCAACTCAAGATTTAACAACTCGGTGATCATTGCATCTTTGAGCCAAATTTCGTTTGCATAAACGCCGATATCTGTGCCGTCTGCTAAGTAACCGTCTTGATAGAACTCGATTTTTTGTCCGGCTTTTTGAGTTTGACCGTTATAATTAATGTGCAACGGATCAAGCGTATTTGCTAATTCGTTTGTCGTAACCGCTACAGCTTGGTTAGGGAATTGCTGAAACATATAATTAACTGTACCGTTTATGCGCGTGTAATCTGTCGCTGCAAAAATCGTAGCCGGCATTAAGTACGCTGGCAAAGATGAATTGTCACCGTAATTAACATTATAGTTAATCGCCATACCTTGATGGTTTGCCGCAACTGCAATTATATTATTATAATTATTCGCGCCAACATCACCGCAGTACATGTATTGATAGTTTTGATTGTCAACCCACGTACCAATCTCGTTTGTTTGCTCGGCGTTTACATCTAAATCAACAAAAGCAAAAGAGGCGAAATTGTCTGATAACTCAATGCTAGTATTTAATATATCAGTCAGCGATGTTGCTGCTGTCCCTTGTGATATAATCGGCGCAGTTGTTTCGCTCCATCCGATTAAGGAAGAAACGTCCGTTCCGCTTGTTGCCGCTGTTGCATAGTTGATTGTCTGTCCTGCTTCGCCGCCTGTTAATATAAATGAAGAGGTAGCAGCATTATATACTACCGTAGCCGCTGTATAAACGTCACCGCCGGCGGTGTTAGCGTTAATAGCTGTTTCAAGTGTAGTTGCTATATCAGCATAAGACGTAGCTGCGGAAAAGTCTAATGAGCTTACTGTATAGGTGGTATCGCCCAATGAAATTATCATTGAGCCGTTTGTTATTGCTGTAAATGTACCTAAAGCATTAAGTTCTTGTGTAGATCTCAAAAATGGGGCAGTTGCGTTTAAATTTGCGCCCATAAAAGAGATTTTTCTCGGTGAATTAATGCTTTTAGATACCCAGCCAAAATAAGCCGCTGCAATTTTTGCCTCTGTTGATGTTGAGCCTGCATAGTTTTCTACATCAGTTGAGGAATTGAACTCAAGAATAGTATTAATCGGAAAAAGCGCGTTACTTGTAAAAAGCCGTAAGCCTAAGTCTTTACGAGATGCCGCACTTGCTCCGCCTATCCCTGACGTTATAGCAACGTACTTCGATTGAGAAATAGGCATTTTTTCTTTTTCCTTTCTGGAATGTTGGTTAAACACTCCTTACCTTTAATGTATAACCATCTATGCTCGTTTGAGGGCTGATTAACGCTTGATCCAAAATGAATGTCACGTTAAAAAACGGCATAAATTCAAAGTTTTCTGAATCGTCAAAAAAATCAGGACATTGTATTTCTTGCGGGCGGAAAATACTATATCCTAAAGTTTTAAGTTGTTTTAAACCTGTTTCAATGTCTGTCATATAAATCCGCAAATATTTCAATAAATCTTTTGAATTAAGAGTATTTACGGTATCAGTGATTTTTCTGCGTTTTAATGCGGAAAATTGAAATTGTAATTGCTCTTTCTGCGTTTCTTGCTTTCTGAAACCATTTACAGACGTTAAATACTTTCTGCCTGTCCAGCCAAGAGGTGTGGTATTTGTATAAGTGACATAAAGTGTCGGTTTTATTTCAGTTAACTTAACTGGTTGCTTGAGCTGCAAAACTTGCCACTCTGAAAAATCAAAGCCTTGTAACTCTTCATAGCGCAGGGGTAATTGAGTTAAAGCAGTATTTAAAAAACCAACGATATCACTATATATTTGATTTTCAGTTTTAATTGTCATTTTTTCTCTCTACTGCCAAAACTCCGCACCAGCCGTCATAATTAAACCAATTTGTATTTTTGACTGTTTCAAAAACTTTTCCTTTATATATAAAGCGGTCAGGTTGTGTCTGCGTTTCGTTTCCGTTTATATCTAAAGAGCCGTAAAAGATTTTATAATTTTTATCCAAATCAAGCCCCATTTGTTGATATAAAGAGTTTTCTGGGGATTGGACAGACCCATGCACCAAAACAGGCATAGCATAAGTTGGCGCCATTCTGCCTAAAGAGTTTGCCGTTTCATCTGTGAATTTTTCATAGTAAAATGATTCACTCGGAATAAGTTTAAGTGCTTTTTGTAATAAATTTGTTGTTAACATCTATATTTTTTCTACTTTATGTGAAAGAGCATTTGTCATAATTGCTCTACCACTTAAACGTTTGTTCAAATCACCTTCGGTTTTTTGGTCTTTATATTTAAGTAATTTTGCTTTTACTGTAAGCGGTTTGTCAGGCGGATAGTTGCCATCTGTAATTTCTCGAAGTAAATCTCTTTCAATGACTCCTCCCACTTTCTCCATGGCTTTATCGGGTTCAATTTTTCCAAGAAAAACTGCGGCCCAAGCCTTTTTAATAAGTTCTTTCCACTTCTCTTTATTTTTATTTTGGCAATTTTCCATGAAATGAGTAGGAGGAATAACTATATGCAAGGTAGTAGTTGTTTTCTTTAAAAATATTCCTAAAAGCATTAAAAATTTTCTTTGCTTTTCAGTAATATTTTGATTTATCGTAGCACCATAATTTTGAACCGCAGCAATACCGCCAATGGGTGTACCGTTGTCATATTTTGCAGTTTCAAACCAGCCTGCCTGAATTAAATAATCAGACATAGGCTGTTTGAGTGCCTCCCATGCTTTTTTATTGCTTTTTCTTTTCATTTTTTTTTAAATCAAACTCTGATTTATAATACTCAGCCGGTACTTGAACCTCTATAACTTGACCCTCGTATTCCTTCTCGTTGCAAATTTCTTCTTTTGAGAAAAATGTTTTGCCAAATAATTTAAAGTTTGTGGTTTTTGTCCAAAAGTTTGTTATCATCTCAATACTCTTTGAAAAGAACCCCCGAAATAAGCGGGGGTTATTGTCTTAAACTCTAAAAAGCCCAAAAGCTCTTGTCCGTATCTTGAACCGCTCAGCCAATATTCAAATGTATCTGAATAAGGTGCAGGTGCAACAGATACGCTTATTTTGTCAATACTTGCCCCTGTTTGAATACCGCCTGTTGTATCACCGTTTGCAAGAGCATTTTGTTGTGAAAGCAAATGAGCGGTTAAAAGGAATATAATATATTGTTTTTCTTTGCATTTTAGGCTGGAACCATAAAGGTCAAACCAGTTTAAAGCTCTGCCTATCATAGTATCAATATATTGATTTCCTTCAAATTCGGGAAATTGCGCTATAAATATTTGTGGTGTTAAGTCCGGACAGTTCATTGTTTTTTCGCTTTTGGTTTTCTTGTGCTTTTTCTTATTTCTTTTTTCTCGTTGCCATTTTCGTAATCATCAGGTGTTATTTGTGATGATTTATCTTTTTCAAGGTCTTTTTCAGCTTTATTAGCTTCTTTTTCTGTTCCTGATATTTCCAAAAATCCATTGTTTAAGTGAAATAAAAATAAAGGGTCTTTTTTTAAATCTTCGATATCTTTTTCTGTAACCTCGGTTACAACTCCTCTAGGTGTAATTAATGTTCTTTTATTAATAACATCAGAGCCACCGTTGATATGAATAGTTCTTTTAGGTTTGCGTACATTGTTCGGACCTTGCTCCCATTCAACTACATAATCATGAGGAGCCGCACTTGCGCTTGTTATAAATGCCATTTTTAAAGTTCCTTTCGTATTTTTTCTTGTAAAATCCAATCGCCCCGCATAAAGCAGGGCGAAAGGACTTCGTTAATTAATAGAGGAATGTTTGAATAAATTAAATTCCTGAATATCTAACAATACCGATAGGTTGAGTAACCATAATACCGGCTGTAGCGTTTGAGTAATCTTCCAAGAAAACTTTTGCTTTCTTTTCTACACCGATCAATCTGAACACGTCTTGTACAAATTGGTGTATAACCGGTTTACCGTTGATAGATTCGGCAAACAAGTACATTACGTTTGCACCGCTATCGGCTGCATCTAGTTGTACAGCTGATTCAATAGTAACATTCGGATAATTTTGTTTAAGAAAATCATAAACAGACTTGCCGAATTGGTTTTCAACGTTTAGATATTCCATAACTGAAACAGAAAGAACAAGTTTTGCTCTATCTCTTTCAGGTTTGAATAAGTTTCCTGTGTTAACTCTTAAAGCTGCAAAAGCAGTTCTAAGGTCAGCAACGATTTCATCATAGGTTTTAGAAGCCCATGTAGTTGAACCGCCAACACCTGCTGCTGCTGAAACATAAGCAGGTAAGTTAGGATCGTTTAAGAAACCGTAAGTTCTATTGTTGCCTTCGTTGTAACCAAAGAAACCAATATTATTAAGTTCAATAGCCAAAGATTCAGCTGCTGCGGCTCTCTTTTCATTTTGAGAAGATATGTTCATTGCGCCTGCTCTTGCTTCTTCAAGTTCACCAACCTGAATACCTTCTTCAAATCTTACGATATCGCGTATTTCATAGTTTGTATTCCAAGAAGAAAGCGGAATATCTGTATGGTCGCCGTAAGGTACTGCTTGTCCTGTTCTTTCCAAGATACCTTGAACAACGCATTCGTCATGCCAATTTCCGGCAATTGTTCTACCAACGATTGAATCAATTTCTTTTGCGGCTGTTACAATTTCAACAAAACCGGGTAGCCAATGTTGTAAGAATTGAATGGGTGTAGGAACTGTAGGAGTTGTTATACCTGCAACTGCTGCATCCATGCCGTAGAATGATTGCATTTCTTTTAATGCTGATTTTTTGTAACCGATACCTAAACCGTCTAAAGTTGCCTCTGTTGTATTTGCAGCCCATTCATAAGGACGAACTTTAGAAGGAGAGATATAATTTCTAATTTTAGTTTGTTCCATTTTTTATTTTCTCCTTATTTAAAAAACTACGAATAAGCTGTTGCAGTCGGTACATCAAAAGCTCCGAGTTCTAATATACCTACTGAATTAGCAGCACCTGAAACTTTAATAAACTTAGCAGCCGGAATTTGAACGGCAGTAGCTGTTGAAAGTGTATCTTCAATAGCACTGATTACACCTGTTGCGGGTTCGTATTCTGCTAAATAGCCGGGCTCGAAAGCTGTAGCAGATTTAACAAAAATATGACCCATTGAGCAGATTTCACCGTTTGTGCCGGGCTTAACTGCTAAAGTAGCTGTAAGGTCAGCAAAATTAGCATATTGTTTAGGTTCAACCAAGACACCCAGGTAAGCTCCTGAGCCTCCGACGACTGCCTCATTGTCGTTTGTTCCTTGCGTAAAAACGCAGCCAACTGTAGGTTGTGCGCTACCGTTTGCAAGGCATGAATAAGGTGCAACTCTTGAAGGTGAATCGTCAGCAAATTCACCCGGTACACCTAATACTTGATATTGATTAACTGTTGTTTGTACTGGCATTAGTTGCCTCCTTTCATGTAAGCTTCAAGTGCAGCATCTTTTTTAGGTGCAAAAGAAACAGCACTATCAAGCGAATAATTAACTTTGTTTTGATTTTTCTTTGTAGCTGCAATGTAACCGCGCAAAACAGAAACCTCTTGACCGTTAGAAACTTTTAAATCTAACTTGTCGCAAGCATATTTTGCAACTTCTTTCGTTGACATCATTTTGTATTTTGAGTTGTCACCGATTAAAGGTCTTACAGCCTCAACCAACGCATCGCGTTGTCCGATTTCTTTAATCATTGAATCTAAAGAAACTGTAACCTCTGCTTCACCGTTGGAAACTGTAACTTCCGCAGCAGGTTCTTCATCTTCTTTAGGTTCTTCAGTAATTGCAGCAGGTTCTTCGATAATTTCTTCATCAGTAGTTTTCTTTTCTTCTTCTACGTCAGTTTCTTCATCGTTTGCACCTGTTTCTGAATCGTTGTAAGAAAGTTGTTCAAGTTTTCCTACGATTGTGCGCCAAAGTTCCTCGTCGACTTTGTCTTTGAGCATTCCGCCGATTTCGTCAATTAATGCTCTTTTGTCAACATCTCCGTCTTGGGTTTTGCACTCGTCTTTTGTGATAGCTTCGATATCCTCATCAAGTGCGGATTTCCCAAGAGATTGTTTTTGCATTTTTGTCATGTCTTTAATCTCCTTTATTGAGTCGAAAGTAATTTGCCTGTCCATCACTCGGACGTCTGCCCCCATTCGTCCTTCATCAACCAAGGCAACGTGGTTGATTTTTAAATTTCTTTGTATAGCTTGATACGGTTCGCCGTTAAACTCCCCGTCTTTTATCTCGTAATCGCAAAAATAACCCATTGAAAGTTCTTTTTTGCCGTTTTCAATTTCTTCTTTAAGACTTTCTGAAAATATCTTTAAATCGCCGTAAATAATGCCGTCTTTATAATAAACATCATCGCCGATTACACCGTGAACTCCTTTTTCTTCCGCAGGCAACATTCCCGGTTTTGTACCAAGCATTGTATGGTCATCAACTATGGGTACCAATTTAAAACTGTCAAGTGTTTCTTGACTGTTCAATTCCTCTTCCGGTCTTAATACTTGATATATTTTATCGGGTTCAAGTTCAGGCGATATTTGCCGTCCCAAATAAGGGAAAACCCCTACTTTAGATAGGGGATTGTCTTTTATGTACCAAAAGTCGTTATGGTCTATTTCTTTTTTGTCTTGTGCTTGCATTTTATCGCATTTCTCACTTTTTGGGTTGAAAAGAACACCATTTTCAGTTGTTCGCCAATCGTCTAAACCGTAAAAATCACGCTTATAATCGTTATGACGTTTTATTTCTGCTATAACTTCATCAGGTGTCCTGCCTTTCATCTGTTCTAAAATATCCAGATTATAATTTAATATCCCTGCCGCATTGCCTGTTTTTACTTCGTAATTATGTAAGCGATTTAATTCATGTGTTAATTCTTGTTTTTGTTTATCCGAAAAATTTGTTTGTTGAATAGCAAGTTTAATTCTTTTATCTTTTTCTACTTCAATTTTTTTTTGTATTTGTTCATTTCTTGTTTTTTTTTCAGTTTTCGCAAATTTTCTATTTATAGCCTCAGCTTTTGTTTCGCCCTCTTCTACAAATAGAGGTCGCCCCTTGTTTTCTTTTCCGTTCGGGTGTACCGTTATCCATTCATCTTTTGGCATTTTTAACCCTTATTTTAACTTAAATCAAATTCTATTACTGCTGCCATTCTGCAATGACAATATGGTAGTTGACCGGGAAAGCCCCGCTCTTCTTTTTGTTTTCCTTTTGCCTCTTGAATAACAGGCGGTCTGTCCAAAGAAAAAATAAAACCGTTTAAACCGTTCGGGTGTCCGTCATTTATTCCGCTTACCCCATCCCATCTTGTTTTATGGTAATCACGCGGTTTTTGTCCGCCCCCTGAATGAACCCATTCGGCTTTTTTTATTCCCGCATCTTGCATATTTCTCAAATTGATTGAGTTATAAGCTTTTCGGGTTTGGTCAAGAGCCACGTTGCGTGCCCTGCGTTTTGTCATTCCTTTGTACTTTGAAAGCTCTTCTTCGATATGCGTAACACCTAAGCCGGAAGATATTGAGCGCATAACCGCGCCTGTGATTTGCTCAAAATAACGAGTTTGAATATTTGTAATCAAGCTTACGTTTTCATAAGTTAAAGCCTTAATGACTTCCTCTTTTTCGGGTGTGATTATAGAGCCTTTCATTAAGAAGCCGCCTGATTTTTTGACTTCTTCCTCTCCCTTAAACATATTGTTCATCATGTTGAGAAAAGTTGTGTTTGCGTAGCGGTTTGTTTTTCGAATCATGCGCCCCGCAACCTTTTTGCCGCGGTCTTTAAACTTTTTCTCGAATATATCTTTTAATGAGTTTAAAGCTATTCTTGTTTGGCTTGAAATGCTCTCGTCCTGTGCCATACTGTCATTCTGAACTTGTTTCAGAATCTTTTTATTATTAGACCCTGAAATAAATTCAGGGTGACAGTCTTTATCCTGCGTAAACTCGACTTGGTATTTCAAATCTTTATACAAAGGTTTTATAACCTCGTAAACTTCACTTGTAAGGTCGTCAACGAGTTTTAAAAGCTCCTTTACATACCACTTTTGCAAGCCTACGTTGAAATTCAGCGGCTTGCCTTTTATCATATTGCGTTGGTTCATCTTATTAAAACACCCAAAACCCTTGCGGGGCATGGGTTTTGCATGCTATAATTCTCTTTGTGAAATAGGTATTGATTAATCCTTTCTTTAATCAAGAATAGGAGGTAATCAATGAGAATTATAATATTTTTGATTTTATCAATCTTAGCATTGGTGATAGCAATTAAATTGTAATTCAGGGGAGGAGGCTTAGGCTTCCTCTTTTTTAATTTTTAAAATATCTTTTCAAAATTTCTTGAAAAATCGGTGTTGGCTTTACAACGTCAAAACCACACGGTAAACCCGGATAATTAATTGTGGTTATGTATCTGTAAAAACCTTTCATTGCAATTTGTTGCATTATGGCTTTGTTTTCATCGGCAACCTCTATCGAATTACAGACTGCTAAAGTCTTAATTAAGTCCTTTTCTTGTTCTGTTAAATGATTTAGCATTGGGCGCACATACTCAAATTCTTGTTGAATAGTATGTTCTACCTGCTTTTTTATAGCTTTATTCTCTTGATTTTTTACATATATTGTAACAGACAATATAAAGGCACATACAAATGTTGTAATTAAAGTATATGCAGGAAATGTAAAACTAAGACGAGTGTCAACAACAATTGCAATTAAAACAGATACAATAAAAAACATTATCAAAATTCCATTAGAAGATTGTTTTAATAATCTCCCCCAATATTGAATATTCTCTTTCTTTAATAATTCCGATATATCCATAAATCAATGATATCATGGATATTAGGCATGGTTAACTTTTATACGCAGGGGACATTTTATCAGTTATTTCATCGACATCATCAATCGTTTTTATTGTACCCTCCGCGATACCGTTAATAATTTTTTGTCGTACTTCATCAGTACGAGCAAAAAGATATTCCGCCTTAATTTCGTCTTTATCATCAGTAATATTTAATAAAGCATCTTCAAATGGCTTATATTCAGAATACTTAATAGTCATTTATGAATTCCTGTCTATTTCTTCATTTATCATTTTATCACGGAATTTATAATTATTAAAGCCGTGGTTATCTACTTTATAGATAAAATCCATTGTATAATATTTTATTTGTTTTTTGTGTTTATTTGTTTCATAGATTTTATTAATACCATGAACAACACTTGAATATTCTGTTTGGTCTATGTCCAATGTTTCTAAATCACTTTTTTGTGATTCATAACTATGCTTCATGTCCTTTTCGTGCTGCTCTTTATCTTCAAAGAACTCTTCACAGGCTTTTTTGTTATTTTCGCCTTCACCAACGGGAACTTTGACATCATTCTTTGTTGTTATCCAGCGTTTAGGCTCCTCATCAATTGAAAAAGGGTCTTGCGGAGTTTCGCTACCTCCCTCGGTTTCTTCTTCCCCAAAGCCCAAATCCTCATCCGGCAGCTCGTCTGTTATATCGTTAAAGCCGCTGTCCGGGTCTTTGATTAAGTTGTCGCGTGCCTCTTCCTCGGTGATTATACCCGATTGAAGATATGTTGAAAGCGTTTGAGCCTTTATACCATTAATTTCAGCGCGTTCTTTTTCGGTCGGAACATCTATTTCTTTGAAGTTAACCGTATAATCGCGTACAATGCCATACTTTGACTTGCTCAATAAAGCATAGTGCAAATCAAGTATTGGAACATAATCATCTTCTTGAATTGAAGTCAACAACAATTTGTATTGATCGTCCTCATAATCGCCTGTTGAGTTAAATCCCTTTGGTTGAGTTTCAAGAAGTTTTGTTGCAGGTACACAAGAAGCAGCAGAAACAAGCTGATACTGTGTCATGATAACACTGTCAAAATCCGTCAAAGACGTGTCAATTTGTTGAATGTTTTCGCCGGGTCGTTTAATTACAACACCCCAGTTGTCACGCATTTGAGATAAGGCAGTCAATTCCTTTTGTACCGCCTCTTGATTAGTTAAATAAGATTTAATGTTTATGTCGGCAATAGTCAAACGTTTAGACATAGCCAACATAGGTGCTTCATTTGCGGTTTTTTCAGCAGCATAAACTCTCTCATAAATGAGTTGAGGAATAGGAAAACCGCCCCAATAATAAGTTGGTTTCAATATATCCGGCACTTCTGCCGTTGTTCCGAATATGCACCAAGAATGGTGCAATTTTAAAGAGTTTGCACCTTTTACACTAAAATATGTAGGTTTGTTGAATCTTAAACTTGCAGGGTTCCACGCGCTCTCTGCATCCAAAATCGGTTCGTACCAAATAGGGTCGACAACCGCCATACCTTTGTATGAGTTTTCTTGAATTGCATCAAGATTAAACGGCAAAGAGTAATCAACACCCTCAACAATCGGATATAAAAGGACTTGTCCGAATTGTCTTTTTTTTTCTGAAAAAGTTCTGCAAACTTTACGGATATTAAAGCCCTTAAGGTCGTTTGACTCATCTTTGATTTTTGAAAGAAAATCTTTGTCAACTTCTTCAATATCATCAGTTGTAACATAAGATAAGTCATAATCAGGTCTTATGGCATCTTTTGAGGGCAAAGTACAAGCTTTGTTAATCAGCCAATTTTGACAAAGGATTGCGCAAGCTTGAAAGCCTATAAAGCCTTGCGTTGCAAAATGAGTAAAAATAATATCCGATAAGGGATTTGAGATAGAATAAACGTTATTAAATTGCTTTATGTCACAAGCGGTATCCATTGCCACACCTTCCGGCACTTGCGGAATTAAGTCATTATGTGTCCTTTGAATAGACAAAGCAAGGTATTTGTTGCGGTCAATTTCCGGCAACGTTGCATTTCCGATAAACTCTTCACGTTCGGGTTGTCTTTCATCAAACACTTGATTTGCAACGTTTGATATGTAATTTTTTACTAATTTATCAATTTTTTCTAACATTTATTTTATTCCATAAGGCATTGCGCGCTCCATTGCGTAGCGCACGGCATCGATTCCGTCATCGTGGATTTTTGGGTAATCGTTAATATAATTACCGTCTTTGTCCTTCAAATATTCCATTGTCAAAAACTCATGCAAAGTATTCGGACAATTCACAGGATCAATGACAATTTCATTTAAACTTTGTAACCAGCGATAGCCAAAGTCACGGCTCCCGGGGGGTTTGTTTGCGGGATAAATAGAAAATCCGTTATCCCAAAAATCGCCGATTGATTGAGGGTTTGCGCTATCAGCGATAATTTCACCGTAGCTCTCTTGTTTTTCTTTCACGAGCTCCATTGATTTTGGCAAAGATAAATGGCTTTGATGAATTTCGTCAAAGACATATAACTTCTTATTTTCGTCATCATAACAACATTTGGCAAATACAAACGGGTGAATGTATCCCCAGTCGATACCTTGATAAACAACGTCAAAGCGTTTTAGCTCTTCTTCGGCGATTGTTCGAGCTGTGACATTCTCAAATACAAGCCCCTCAGCAACACCTAGCTCTCCAAGTCCGTAAACACGCCAAAAGTTATTGTTTCCGTCACCTCTTCGGCTTTCCAGTTCGTCAATTTCCGATTGAGGCAAAAACTGATTGTCTTTATAAGTTGTCTTTATTAAATTGAACTTATCGGGTTGTTTGGCAATGATTTCATTGTGCGCCCAAAATGCTTGCGTTGGGTTATAGTCAATGAAAATAGTTTCGTGAGTTCTTATAAAAAGTTGCTGCGCCGTTTCATACGGCACAAGGTTTGCCTCGTTTATAAATAAAATGTCACGTCTTGAGCCTCGTGCCTTGCCCGGATTGTCAAGCGCTATAAAGTTTATTCTTGCCCCGGTCGGAAATTTTATGTAATAATCTGACTTGTTGAGCATTGTGTCAGAGTTTAAGCCCATTTGGTCAAATATAACGGGTAAATCTCTCAATACACCACGTTTTAAGTGCGGGAAAGATTCCGAGCAAATATCTATTGTAACTTTTCTGCCTAAAGCAATTAGCGTTAAAAGCTGTAAGACAGAAAATGTCTTACTTGAGCTTGAACCGCCTTGATTAATGATATATCTGTATTTGTTTTCTTTATAACACTGCGCATTTTTTAAAAACGTATTAGTTAGCGTTAACATTTTGAATATCTTTAATCAAGTCCGCCTCTTCTTGGCTTGCAACAGTGATATTTACACCGCCGCCGGATTTTTGAACATTGTCTTTTTCAAACGCTCCGACAAGCTTTCCTTTGTTTTCAATCGCCTTGATAGCAGAACTCAAGTTGCTGTAATTCCCTTTTTCATCGGGCATTAGTGCAAGCTCTCGGACTTCTTCAAACTCGTTAAAACAGTTTATAACGTCGTATTTTAATTCTTCTTTCACAATCTCTCGTACAATGGGTTTTAGCGCATCGATTTCGGGTAACCATTTTTCCACCATATCTTGACTTTTATTTTTTGCAGTCGTCAAAGCGTAACCAGCTTTCAAAGCGGCTTGATACGGGGTAATTCCTTGTGCTACCAGTTCAATAAACTTTTTTTTTCTTGATTCAGCTTTTGCAATCTTTTTAGCCATATAAAAAAAACAGGGGAGTTTCACCCCTTGAGAAATCAATTAGTCTTGCATAACACTTTTATACTAAGCAAATTTCTTTGACGACTTTTCGTGTGCCGTTGAAATCAACTGCGGCTTGAATTATCTTGTCTTTTTTCTCTATATTCTCTCCGTACACAAAGTTCATATTTGACTTTGTACCAGTCTTTTTAATGGGTTTTTCTATTGAAAATTCACCATTTTGAGCCTTGGTTATAAACTTTTCTAAACGTTTTATATAATCTTCACGGTTTTTGCCTTTTGGGCGTTTGATTTGTCGTTGATTTTCCTTGACGTTATAAAACGAAAATTCACAAACTTTTAAACCAATAGACGTATCATAAGCAATTTCAAGTTTCTGATCTTGCATTAAAGGTGTGTCATCAAGATAAATCACCTGATACGGACTTAAGTATCTTCCGTTAGAATAAACAGCCATTCAACATTCCACCTCTATAAAAAAAACAAACCGCGTCCTGGTTATACCCACTCGTCAGCACTTACATCCCAATTTCAGCAGTTGTCCGAGCCAAACCATATTTTTATTATGAATTATTTTAAAAACATTGCAATCGTTTGTTACAATTATTTTTGTTTAAGCTATACAAGGGGTTACACATCTTAACATTTCTTTACGAAATGTAATGATAATGATAATTATGTAAAAACACGCGTTTTGTTTTTAGGGGTAGTAAGAACAAGGGGACAATCTGTCCCCCGCTTTAAATCGTTTTGTAGTGTCCTTAAAATTTTTATGCTATAATAATAAGTAGTCGCAAACAAGGCTATGTTTTACAAAAGTGAAATATCCTAAAATCGTGTTGCGCAAAGTCACCGTAAAGGTGACTTTCTTAAACTTTACTCGCTGCAATTTATTGCAGTTCAACACGACCGCTTTTATGGCGGTCGGTTGCGCTTTAAAACTCCCTCAAAAAAATGTAAACTTTTCTCAAAAATCGTTAGAAAAAGTGTTATTTCCTATTCAAAATCAAAATCTGCTACTGCACAATATCTTGCTCTGCAAATATTTTCTTCAAAAGGACATTCTTTCATGGGTAATTCTTTTATTTCGCCTATAGGTATTTTTTTATTCTTTAAACTTTTACAACATTCACAATCATCAGCACAAATTAATTCAACTTTTTTAATACCTGCATTTTCCATTTGTTGTAAATTTTTACAATAATTTTGATAAATCCAAACGATTCTTAATAAAGTTTCCCAATCGTATTTTTCATAAGGATAGACACCCATTATGGTTGTTAAATCTATTTTTTTTCTACTTCCATACAAATGAGCAGAATAACAGCTTTGTAATAACATTCTATAATGCTGATCTGTAACAAAATCCATAATTTGTGGTTTATCATAGCTATATATTTCTAATGGTTCTAATGTAACACTTGTTTTTTTATTTTCTGCTTTTTTGCCTACTATTTTTATAGAATTAATTGCATTTTCCGCAATTTTTTCTGCTTTCTTTTCAACTAATTTTTTCTTCCAAAAATCAAATATTCCCATACTTTTCTCCTTTACAACCTAAAATAATACCTTCACAACATATACCTTATTAACCCGACAACACGACCGACAACCCGCAAGTCTTCAAGTTGATTTTCACCGAGTTTAATCTCCTCATAGTCGTTATTGTCGGATTTTATCATAACTTGATTAATATTTTTACAAAGCCGTTTTATATAAAATTCATCCTTGTAGCAAAACAAATAGACGGCATTGTCTATAATCTGTGAAAAATTTTCCTCTTGAATAATAAGCTTGTCTTTGTCGTAAATAGTAGGTTCCATGGAATTTCCACGGGCATTTATAACCGAGTATCGGCTATTTTGCGAAAACTTTTCAAATAGTATAGCTTTCGGAACCCTTATTTGAGTTTTGTTTTGAGATTGCTCCAAAACGCCCGTGCCGCAACTTGCCATAACATCAGGATAATAATCCGCGGCAAAGCTGTCGTCATCATCAAACAACACCGAATTGGAGTATAACTCTTTAAAGTCCACTCTAAAATAAATTGATATTTTTTGTATTTCCGTTTCTCTTAGGTCGGTGCCACGCTTGATACGTGTAGTAATTGCACCCGGATCAACATTCAGTGCTCTCGCAATATCCGCTTGTTTAATCTTTTGACCTGTTAAGAATTGTAAACGGTCAATAATCGTACTTAAATTCATTTTTGCTTAGTTTTTCTTGATTTTACTTGATACAGTACCTGTATCATATAATTTCTTGACAAGCAAGAAATTATAATAAATCTCTTAAAGACTTGTTATTAAACCTTTTCAAAAATCCATTGAAAAAATAACAATAAATACTTGACAACTTAATAATAATTTATTATTATAAAGTCAATAAATCATTGATAGATTTTAAACAATTATGTGTTATGCGTAACCACTTTAGGTTTGTCCTAAGTATAACACAAAAAATAAAAAAAGTTTACGGGCTGTTTATTTATTGCTAAGTGGTTGGCATTAACAGCCCGCCCCTCCGGGGTTTGAACTTTGACAAGTGAATATTTGTTTAATCAAGCTTTTAATCAGCTACCGAATTTTTCTCGGTAGTTGCCATAAGAGTTTGATTTTTTCTCATTAAGTATCCTTAATATTTGACTATCCAACTTGGTGCGGAGTGACCACCGCACCCCCTTTCTTTTAAAAAAGTTTCATTTAATTCCTTCTAGGGCGTGTCATTTATCCATAGTTTCTATGTTTCTTTTTGTCAAAAATCGCCCTTTTTCCTAAGTTTCGACCGCAAAATCTTCGTAAGTTATTTTTAGTAGGCAACCCTAAATTTCTATCTATGCGGTCGTTTTCCTTAAAGTTTTGAGCCCGGTAGTTCCTCTCCTGGCTCTCCCCAAAGTTTATGCCCGGGCAATTGAAGAATAAAAGCATGTGATACAACTCCTTAAAATAATACACCGGGCTTTTTCTTGATTTTTTCATACTCCTTTTAAGCCAAGGTTTGGACACCTCGCGCAAACTTTGGCTTTGCCCTAAGTTTCCCCGGTACAAGTCTTATTCAACGATGGCATATTTTTTTATCGCCGGGGTTTTCCTAAAAATTTGCAGCACAAAAAAAACAATCACCTATTCTTGAGCGTTTGTTCAAGAATAAATTCAATTTCCCTGCCAATAGCACGTTTATTAACGTAAGCTCGTTCTTTAATTTTTTCGAACAGCTCTTTTTCTATTCGCAGTGTGAAACGTACATCTCCTTCTCGTGTATAATCTGTTTTTTTCATTGCAAATACAATTATAAATTAAAAAAAATAATATGACAAATAAAAATACTTGACGTCAGAAATAATATAATGTATGATTATTATGTCTTACAAATGACGTCAGCAGAAAGGACGAAACAATGCAAGACGAGCAAGTAAAACGATTTACCCTAAGAATTGAAACAAGCTTGTTTGAACTTATAAAACAAAAAGCTAAGGACAATAAAAGGGCTATCGGAAAAGAAATAGAGTTTATTTTAGAAAACTCTCTAAAAAAATAAGGAGCAAAAAAAATGCTAGAGGAATTATATATTAGCTTTATATTAATCACGATAGGTGCGCTTATGTATGGCGCAGTTGACCTTTTTTTCAAAATAGGTGATTACATCTATGAGAAAAAAGAACAAGAAAAAAAAGAAAGAATACTTTTATTTCAAAACGAAAGAGGTAGAAGAAATGGAACGTATAGATAACCCTATGACAATGTACTTTGCAGGTGACGAATACGACCCACAAAGCCCGTTTTATGAGGATATTGAAAAAATAGAAGACGATGAAGACATAAAATATGAAAAATTAAGAGAGGCTTTTGAAAATATGTCCGATTCAAGAAGAGCTTTATTTTTTAGCTAAAAAAGGAGAAAGAAAAATGTTAAATCAATTAGCTTTACAAGAAGAAGAATTGCCTACCGCACAGGTGTTTTCAATGAGTGCGGAAACCGAAAAAACAAAAGCTATAGCGGAAATTCAAGGCGCAATCTTCATGGCGCGCCAACTACCGCGAAATGAAATGACAGCATATAAAAAGATTTTGCAATCTGCAAAAAGAACAACTTTAGCGGAAAAAGCGACTTATTGCTACCCGCGTGGCGGTTCAATGGTTAAAGGTCCGTCAATCAGAGCGGCGGAAACCTTAGCAAAATACTGGGGCAATATTGACTTTGGTATTAAAGAATTAAGCCAAAATTTGAACACGCACACTAGTGAAGTTATGGCTTATGCGTGGGACTTAGAAACAAACACGCGCCAAACAAAGACTTTTACGGTAAATCACATCAGAGTTTCAACTGATAAGAAAACCAAAGAACAGATTTTTACAACATTGCGTGACCCTCGTGATATTTATGAGAAGGTTGCAAATGACGGCGCAAGACGTTTAAGAGCTTGTATACTGGGTATATTACCGTCGGATATAGTCGAAGATTTTATTTCTGAATGTGAAAAAACGCTTGAAGGTAACAACGACAAGCCACTTGCTGACCGCATTAAAGACATGTTGAAAAAGTTTGAAGAACTCGGTGTCACGCAAGAAATGATTGAAAAACGTATGGGAACGGTTGCAAGTAATTTTATTGCTAAAAACCTTGTTGACTTAGGTGCAATATACAACTCAATTAAAAACAACTTTATGCCAATTGATAAATACTTTGAGATTCCAACAAACGCGGAAGAACAACTGGAAAAGGCTAACAAGAAAGTCGCAGAAGGAAAGAAAGATGTTAAGGTTGACTAATCGTAATTATTATTCACAGAAAGCCAATCAAGCCTATTTTAGCTGCTCTCAAGTTAAAGATTTTATGAAGTGTGAGGCTTATGCTTTGGCTAAGATTAACGGCGAATGGGTGGAAGAAACCACCCCCGCTATGTTAATCGGTTCATACGTTGACAGCTACTTTGAAGGTACGTTAAATAAGTTCAAAGAAAACAACCCCGAAATATACAAAAAAGACGGAAGTTTAAAATCTGATTTTGTTTTGGCTGAAAAGTTAATTGATACGATAGAAAAAGACGATTTCTTTATGTATTGTATGAGCGGAGCGAAACAAAAGATTTTCACAGGCGAAATTGCAGGTGTGCCGTTTAAGGGCAAGTTAGATAGTTATTTAAAGAATGAGGCTATTGTCGATTTAAAATGTATTAAAAAGATTCGTGAAGTCTTTTTTAAACGTTCCGGTCGTGAAAGCTTTATCGAACATAACCAGTACGATTTACAGCTTGCAATTTATCAAGAACTGGTAAGGCAAAAAACAGGCAAGACACTTGATTGTATTATTGCGGCGGTTGACAAGCAAGATGTACCGGACAAGGAATGTATTTTAATTCCGAACGACCAACTCGCTTTTCAGCTGGCAAAATTAAAAGAAGTCATTACTCATTATAATGACGTGAAAACAGGCAAAGTGGAGGCTACTCGGTGCGGGGTGTGTGATTATTGCAGGGCAACAAAAAAACTCACAAGGTTAGTGTTGCCGGAGGAATTGGTGATTTTCTGATGAATATAGGAGGGTTTATGACTAAATATTCTCAGGCAATTGCAAGTGCAATTGTGGAGCTTGAAAGCGGAAACAAAAGGCTTTCATGGACAGAGGACACCGTACTTTGTAAATTGCGCGGATGCAATTGCAAGGGATGCAAATATAAAGAAATAGGGTGTCGATTAAAAAAACACGTTCTTGACCTTGTAGAACGCTTAGGAAAGCCCGAAGGAATACCCGAGCCTACAGTATTAACCCCCCAAGAAGAATTAATATACTTGAAAAGCAAATATTCACTGGAAATACTATGCAGATTGTATAACTGCACGAGGGCAGAGATGAAGTATAAACTTAAAAAATGTGAGGAAAACGACTAAAAATGAAAGAGAGTTTTGTTTTTTATAAAAGTTTTATGGAAGCAGTCAAGACTATTCCTGAAATAAAAAACAGATATTTATTGTTAGAAAGTATTATAGAATTAGGACTTTTTTCGGACAAAAGTGAGGAAAAATTCACCAGTTTTTGTATAGAAACTGAGAGAAAACTGAGTAAAAACTCACAAGTTTTAGGTCTATTTTTAGTCATAAAACCACAACTTTTTGCCAACTATAAAAAGTATATGCGAAAACTGAAAACTAAAGATACAAGCGAGGTTAAGCCCCCTAAAAAAACTACTACAAATATCGCAACAGATGACCTCAGGTCACATCTAATGAAAATGAATAATGAAAATGAAAATGAAAATGAAAATGAAAATGTTTTCTTAAAAGAAAAAGAAAAAAAAGAAAAAGAAAAAATTTTTTCTGAAAAAGTTTTGCAATCGGATAAAACCGAACAAGACCCGTTTATGTCGAATAAAGTCCACGACTTTATGAGCTATTTTTCAAAAGAGTTTAGCAAAGGCAAAAATGCCATATCAAGAGAGGAGCGTATACGTTTGACACACGTTCTCAACGACCTTGAGCAACAAGGGTACTCTGTTGAAGAAATCTCCGAAACTATTTGCCGGAACTTAAAAAAGACTAAGTTTCGAGGGATTGACGGCACTTTCAATCCGGGAATAAATTGGCTGCTAAAAGACAACGCAAGGAACTTTTACGTTACAATGAACGGTCAATTTGTACCAAGCTATGACAGTTCTCCAGATGATGAGTATGAGGTCGACGAATATGGAAATTAGGACACGAAAAGACTTTATAAACGCACTATTTGAGTTTTTCAATGCAAAGAATACTGAAAGTTTGTTTCAGACCTATGAAACGCTTTTAAAATGTGATTTTCCGGTTGATTGGAACACGTTTTATTTGCACATAGCAAAAAACGCCGAATACAAAACACTCCCAATGCCCAAGCTGTTTATAGATTTGCTGCCAAAGTTCAAGAAAAACCCGATTGTGCAAAGCACCAATGTCGGTTCAACAATTCGCGTACAGCTTAAAAGCGGGATTTATTACGACTTTGTAAGTGTATCAGGTGAAAACGGTACATCAATCTCAAATATTCTGCAAAAGGACGGTAAAAGCATTGAAAGTATAACCGAATACCCCGCCGGAATAACGCTTATGGGGAAAGATGTTTTTTATCCGTATGTCCCAGGATACAAAGAAAATAGCGACGAATGGGGCGAAAAGCAGCAAGATTACGAAAATAGGCTTGCAAGGCAAATTAAAAAACTGTATGTAGCGTAAAAAGAAGAAAGGAAAAGAATATGTATATAACGCTTTATGAATGGGGAAAAATCCTTACAGAATGGAAAGAGAGATGCGATTTTACAAAATCAAACGATTTGAGTTCGGATGAAATCATGTATGAAATTGGCAAACTTGCCGGATCCATTCAGCAAGTAAAAGACCTTATTCAAGAGGAAATTGAATCAATGAAAGGAGCAAAGAGCTATAATGAGACCAAAAATTGAAAAATTATCCGAGCGTGAACTGAATGTTTTAAAGCTGCTTTGTTTTAAAAGGCCGGAAATTGCAAAAAAGCTTTTTATCTCTACAACAACGGTTAACGCGCATATTTGTCACATTTACGAAAAACTTTACGTTCACACCCGCGAGCAGGCTTTAATAAAAGCTCTAAAAAAAGGAATAATAACAATAGATGAGGTAATAACAAATGACTTTTAGCGTAACACAAAATGTGAAAAAACTAAGCAAAGACAAATACACTTGGGATGAAAACACAAGGACTTTTTCGACAGTAGAAAACAATCTTGTGTTGGATTTCAGAGAATATGACGATTGCACGTTTAAAACAGGCGACGATTGCACGTTTAAAACAGGCTACAGTTGCACGTTCGATACAGGCTCCGGTTGCACGTTTAATACAGGCTCCGATTGCACGTTCGATACAGGCTCCGATTGCACGTTTAAAACAGGCTGGAATTGCACGTTTAAAACAGGCAGCGGTTGCACGTTTAAAACAGGCTGGAATTGCACGTTTAAAACAGGCTACAGTTGCACGTTTAAAACAGGCTGGAATTGCACGTTTAAAACAGGCAGCGGTTGCACGTTTAAAACAAGCAGCGGTTGCACGTTCGATACAGGCTCCGATTGCACGTTTGATACAGGCTGGAATTGCACGTTTAATACTGGCTACGGTTGCGTAGTTGTCAGACGTGATGTTTTTGAAGTAATACAAACCGAAGTAGGTATTATATATAAACTTTGTCCGTATAATATTAAAGGCTATTTAACTAAAAAAGAAGGCGAAAATGCTTTTTATATGGACATTGACTGCAAAAGGGTCGAGCATATAATTGCGGACGACATTTTATCCAAAGTCGTTAAGAAAAAAGGAAACGTATATCACGTTATAAACCACGGTCAAGAAAAGGAAACGTTCTTGATTCAAGACGGTGAAATTTACTCTCACGGTGACACTTTGGAACAGGCAAGAGAAAGTTTAAAATACAAGATTGCAGACCGTGACACGACAGAATTTGAAAAATATAAACTAGATGATGAAGTTGATTTGACCACTTTAATAAGAGCGTACAGAGCAATCACAGGGGCTTGCGAAGCAGGAACAAGATATTTTTGCGAAAATAACACACTACCGGAAAAAATGACGATTAAAAAAGCAATTGAATTAACGCAAGGACAGTATAATCACGAAATGTTCAGAAAGTTTTTTGAGGTGAAGGAAAATAAGCAACGATAAATGTACCCAATGCGAAAACGACACAATGTTATGGAAGATAGGAAGTTTAATGTTAGACATAGAGAGCATAACAAACAAAATAATAAATGATGACTGTATGAATATCCTTAAACAGTTGCCTGATAAGTGTGTTGATTTGGTTTTGACTGATCCGCCGTATGGGATAAATGTTTCAAATAATATGGGAAGAAGAAAAGGGGATAAACATTCTGACTATAAAAAATGTGATTGGGATAATGAAGCCCCGAAAAGAGAAGTTTTTAATGAAATAATACGAGTTTCAAAAAATCAAATTATTTGGGGTGCAAATCATTTTATAAACAACATTCCTTTTAATAGTTCTTGTTGGTTAGTTTGGGATAAATTATTTTCTGAAGATGTTAGTTTTGCAAGTTGTGAATTAGCCTATACTTCTTTCACAAGTGTTGTAAAAAGATATAGATTATCTTCACAACAAGGGATTGATAGATTTCACCCAACCCAAAAACCTCTAAAACTATTTGAAATGATATTAAGAGATTACAGCAACGAAAATGACCTTGTGCTTGATTGTTTTAGCGGAAGCGGAACAACGGCAGTAGCTTGCCATAATCTCAAAAGGCGATTTATTTGTATTGAGAAAGACTACGACTACTGGAAAGCAAGTGTCGAACGATTAGAAAACGCACAGGCACAGTTACGCCTGTTTTAGTTCGAGAAAGTGAGGTGAATTAATATGTGGCGAGTAAATAAAACAGGTCAAGAGCAAGTGTGGTACGAAGCGGAGTTAATTGAGCAAATTAAGGAAATATGCTACCGCAGACCATATCAAGCATTAGATAAGATTTTAGATTTAATAACCAAAGTGGAGGAAGAATGAACGATAGATTTAAGTTTAGATTTTGGAATAAAATTCGTAAAATAATAGAAACTTTTAATGGTTTTTCTGATGCAATAGGCGATATTTTAACAAATGAAATAAAAGCAGAACCATATATCATTATGCAAAGCACCGGACTAAAAGATAAGAACGGCAAGCTGATTTACGAGTTAGATTATGTCAGATATTCTAATAATAAATATAAAGTAGAAATAGATAAATTTCTTGGAATATCCTTGACTAATATATTAAATGGTGATACTATTATAATGGACGATATAGTATTATTTAATTGTGAGGTTATCGGTAATGAGTTTGAAAGCAACACAAAAATTTAGAAAAACCCCAAAGGGAGTTTTAACAAACCTTTATTCAAAAATGAGGGAAAGAGCAAAGAATAAAAATATAGAACTGCCCGATTTTAACTTAAAAGAATTTCACGAATTATATTTGAACGATAAAAATTTTTTGAGGATTTTTAAAGAATGGGAAAAATCAAATTACGCTAAAGCAAAAAAACCTTCTGTTGATAGAATAAATAATAAAATTGGTTATTTAAAGAATAATATTCATATAATTTCTTGGAGTGAAAATAGATTTAAACAATCAATGGAGCGTAGAAGTAGAAAGGGCAAAGTTGCTCAAATATTAAATAATAAAATTGTTAAAATCTGGACTTCTCAAAGAGAAGCGTATAAAACATTAAATTTAAGCCAATCTATGTTAAGTTTAGCATTAACAGGAAAATGTAAAACGGCTTATGGCTATGAATGGAAATACATATACGAAAACAAATCTTTATTGGAAAGTGAGGGGTAGGATGCGAGAATTTGAGCCAATTAGCGAAGAAAAGTTAAATAAGGTTTTTATTGAAAAAAAATTAAACATAGATTGTAAATGCAAAAATGAAAACATTTATATAGATATTCAAAATAAAAGAATTGAATGTGCTAAATGTGGTGCTATTTTAGACCCTTTTGATGTTGTTTATAGATTGTTTTATCAAGAAGAACGATATATGGAAAGGATAAAGTTTTTAAGACAACAATGTGAAGAATTAGAAAAATGGTTGCTAAACAATAGAATGGGAAGTGCTTTGAGAGAAATTGCAAGAGAAATAAGACAAGGTAAAGTGCCGTCTTGCCCTCATTGTAGAAAGCCATTCGATTTAGAAAAGATTAATACTTGGTGGAGTAAAGAATATGCAGAAGCACAATTTCAACAAGAACTTTTAAATTCAGTAAAGGAGCAAACCAATGAGCAAAGATAGAATAACAATAAAAGATAGGCTAATTTGGTTTTGGTTAGATTTAAGAGAATTTTTGGGCAATATAGAGATGAGGATTAAATACCTATTAAATCTAAAATATTTTAAATCTTTATCAGAAAAAGATATACCAAATGATACCTTTTATTGTTATGGGGGATGTCGTTTTAATTCTTTGGGTTGTCCATTTATAGATTATTCAAAGATAGCAGATTCAAAATATTGTCATTATATAAAAGGAGGTATATACGATGCTTGCTTGTATGATAGCTGCAAAATATGTGGTGTGAATGAGTTTGACGAAAGTGAGGATAACCAATGAGTGAAGTAGAAAAGCCAAGCGAAAAATATAAAAGAGCATTGAATGATATTCAAGAGTTGATAAACTTCCGATTTAGAACGGCTTATATGACTTTAGGATTCAAGGAATATGACAAAATCATTGAGGACATTGAAAAAATAGTTAAAGAGGTACTGAAATGACAAGCGAACTTGAGCAAGAATTTTTTAGCGTGTTTGGGATAGAACCTGAATATAAGACCTGTATTTTTAAATATTGTAAAAACAAAAAAGAATACGACTGTGATAATTGTGATGATAGGGAATGGCATTACCCCGACATTACGGCAGAAAAATTGTTGGTATTATTATGTATTGTTATAGATGAATATAACAGAAATGGTCGTACTTTTTATCTTGATAGTACAAATGTTAAAGAATTAAAAGAAGAAATTTTAGATGCTTTAATGGGATGTATTGATGCAACGTGTGATTTATTTGAAACAGAAGTAAACCAAATCCAACAACTTTTCGAGGTGGAAGAATGAAAATGAACCAAAAGGGGAAAGGCAACGATGAATTTGAAACACCTGATTATATCTTTGAACAATTAGATAGAATTTTCAATTTCCAAACAGACCTTGCGTGTAATAAAAATAATTGTAAATGTCCTGCATTTTTTCCAAATTCACTTGCAGATGCCGCAGTATGGATTGGAAGGTGTTTTTGTAATCCGCCATTTAGCCAAAAAGAAAAGTGGATAAGAAAAGCTGATTCAGAGGTTCAAAATAACCATTGCTCTATTTGTGTAATGCTTCTCCCTCTCAATTGTATGGACACAAAAGTTTGGCATGAAGTTATAGAAGACCATTACCATTATGAGATTCTAAAAGGAAGAATTGCGTTTATTGATCCAAATACGCACTTACCCAAAAAAGGTAATAATTCAGGAACAGTAATTGTATATTTTAAGAAAAAAATAGAAGTATAGGCTTTTTATTCGGCTACTTAGCAAAATTGATTGGAGATAAGATATGAAAGACATAATCGGACTAATACTACTACCGCTGACAATACCGCTGATTGTAATTGCGTTAATTGCGGTGCAGATAAAGGTTGTTGTTGAGATTATTAAAGATTGGAGAAAAAGAAATGAAAAAACAAGACTTATATAATTCATTGATTGACAAGTTCGGCAGCGTAACACAGCTCATTGTTACAATTGAGGAGCTTTCCGAGTTGCAAAAGGCAATAACAAAGCTGCTACGCAACAAAGTTACGCAAGATAACATAACGGCTATGACGGAAGAAATCGCTGATGTAGAGATTATGCTTGAGCAAGTCAAACAAATTTTCAAGATTTCCGAAGAAGTCGAACACCAAAAAGGTATTAAACTTATTCGCACAGAACAACGGTATTTTACAAAACAAACTCAAATTTGTTGATTAAAAATTTTATAATCGAACTTTCTTGAAAATTTATAGAATCTATTAATTTCACTTTGTCAATGTATTTTTGAGCCTCTTCCTTTGTAAAAAGGGTATAAAACGGGGGCTCTTTTCTTATTTCTTCCAATTTGTCAAAGTAGGCTTTTTGCTCTGCCTTAGCCCTTGCAGAACGCTCTCTGTTGCGCTTAATTTCATTTTCCTTGTCAATATATCCTTGCTTTGCGTTTTCGTCCAAAGACCGCCAATACGCCGCCGGATTTTTAATATCTTTGTTTTTTCTTATAATATCCGGAATATTTTCAATAGCAGCAACCTCTTTTTTTAGTTGTTGTTTTTTTATTTCTTCTTTTTTTACTTCATGACATGTAGGTATCATTTTGATACTTTTGAAAGTATCATCTTGTTTTTTTAAGGTATCATTTTGATACTTTAAAATTTTATTCGTAATAACGTATTCATTGCAGTTATCGCCTTTTTTAGCTTTTAAAATCAATCCGGCATTAAGAAGTTCGGCAATTGCTCTTTTTGTCCCAATTTCGGAAATTCCGAGCGAATCAGCAATAGTTTTAATTTTCGGAAAAACCTTTCCTTTTTTGACATTGTAACAAGCGGCTAAATAAAGCAAAACAAGCTTTGTGTTTGCGTTTAAGTCAAACTTACTCAATCCCCCTCTTAACAATTCTGTTGT
>Ga0310695_10002295_pt1 | contig 40911 bp, 36 predicted proteins | sample RumenRJG_04DNA_FD_203882 | JGI IMG/M metagenome (GOLD analysis project Ga0310695, IMG submission 203882) | Bovine rumen microbial communities from Lethbridge, Alberta, Canada - RJG_04 (v2) (version 2) | ecosystem: Host-associated > Mammals > Digestive system > Stomach > Rumen | place: Canada...
CCTTGATGTCCTGATCGGTGAACATGTCGCCGTCGCTGACGCTCAGCTGGCGTATGTCGAGGTACTCCCGGTTGACACCATAGAGCGTCGACTGCGTGTTGTTGTTGCCATAGATAAACTGTCCCGAACTGCTGACCACAGGGCTGATGCCCTTGATGTAGTTGCACTCATCGCGCAGCGACTCATAGTCCGAGAGTTTCAGTGTCTGCATGGCCGACGGATCCTGACGCACGCCACCGCGCATGTCGGCACCCGGATGGATCATGATCATATTGGAACCCATCTCTGCAATGTTGGCCTGAATGCTTCGCTTCGACCCCTGTCCGATGGCGAGCATCGTGATGACCGACGCCACGCCAATGATAATGCCCAGGGCCGTGAGAAACGACCGCATCTTGTTGGCCATAATCGCACGCAGGGCTATTTTGAAAAGATTGGTATAGTTCATGTTTCCTATTCGTCGGTATTGGCCGGAAGAGCGGCGAGGCCCTCCGCGGCGCTTTGTATATGTGGGTTATACTCGTCGCTGATGACACGTCCGTCACGCAACTGGATGTTGCGGCAGGAATAGTGTGCGATATCGGGATTGTGAGTCACGAAGATGATCGTGCGTCCCTCGGCATAGAGTTTCTGAAAGAGCACGAGGATCTCAAACGACGTACGGGTATCAAGATTACCCGTTGCCTCATCAGCGAGAATCACGGCAGGATTGTTGACCAGCGCGCGGGCGATGGCCACACGCTGCATCTGACCACCCGACATCTGGTTGGACTTGTGATAGAGTCTGTCGCCCAGTCCCACAGCCTTCAAGGCTTCTACCGACCGACGGAAACGTTCTTGGGCCGACACATCGGGATTGTACATCAGCGGCAGCTCCACGTTCTCCACCGATGTCGTCTTTGGCAGCAGATTATAGTTCTGAAAGATAAAACCTATCTTGCGGTTGCGCAGCACAGCACGCTGGCTTTTCGACATTGTGCGCACGGAGACGCCATCGAGGAAATAGTCGCCGCTCGTGGGCGTGTCGAGACAGCCGAGCTGGTTGAGAAGCGTGGACTTTCCGGAACCGGACTTACCCATGATGGTGACAAACTCACCTTTATAGATCTTGAACGACACCCCACGCAGCGCATGTACGGTTTCGTCGCCGACCAAGAAGTCACGCTTCACATCGCGCAACTCAATGACGACTTTGCGATTGTCGCCATTGCTGTTATCAGGATTATTGTTGTTCATTGTGGCTTTTCTGTTTTGTTGAATCAATCATCCTTCAACATTGAGCATTCAACATTACTTTCATTCATCATTCAACATTGAACACTCAACATTGCTTCCATTCATCATTCAACACTCAACATTCATCATTCAACACTCATCACTTCTTTTTGCTTCCTGGTCCTTTGGGTGCAAACGGACTGGACTCTCCGGAAGAAGCCGCGTCGTCGTCGCCGTCAGCATCGGGCATAGTAGAACTGATGCCCGTGATGACCTTAGTCCCACGACGGATGCCACTAAGTATCTGGGTATGCGAACCGTCAGTCATGCCAATGTTGACACGATGAGCCACCACGGTGTTGCCTTCGATCGTCCACACCTTGTTCTTGGTATTGGCGATGTCTTTGATCTTCATGCCGCCGACGGTCTCTTTCTCCGGCGTGAAGCGCAATGCTTTGCTGGGCACACTGAGCATGCCCTTGTTCTCCTGGGTATAGATGGTGACAGTAGCCGTCAGTCCCGGCTTCAATTTCAAGTCGGCATTCGGTGCACTGATCACAACAGAATACGTCACGACATTGTTGGTGGTTGTAGCCTCCTGGCGCACCTGCGTGACAGTACCGGAGAAGGTGTTGTCGGGATAAGCGTCCACGGTAAACGTCACACGCTCGCCGACCTTCACATTACCGATGTCAGCCTCATCAACGTCGGCCACCACCTGCATGTTGGTCAAGTCCTTTGCAATGGTGAACAGCGTAGGCGTACTGAAGCTGGCGGCTACGGTCTGCCCTTCCTCCACGCTTTTCGAGAGCACGATGCCATCGATAGGCGAGGTGATCGTGGCGTAGCCCAAATTGGTCTGCGCTTTCTTCACCTGCTCACGGGCTGCCGCCACCTGGTCGCGTGCCGAGGAGACATTGGCCAAAGCCGTCTGATAGCTCAGACGGGCGCTCTCGTAGTCATTGCCCGAGATGAGTCCCTTCTGATAGAGCGTCTTGTTGCGGCGGAAGTTGGCAGCCTGATAGCTCAGACTGCTCTCTGCGCTTGCCAGTGAAGCCTTGGCCTGTTCGAGGTTTGCCTTCGCTGAGTTCAGTTCACTGATCAGGTTTGACTTGTCGAGTTCAGCGATGACCTGTCCTTTCTTCACCACACTGTTGTAGTCGACATAGAGCTTGCTGACAATGCCCGACACCTGTGTACCGACCGTGACGGAGGTCACCGGCTTTATCGTTCCCGTTGCCGTCACTGTGTTCACGATGTTGGCAGGAGCCACCTCGGCGGTGTTGAACTGCACCTGCTCTTTCTTTTTGTTGCCGGATAAGAGGAAAGCCACCACGGCCAGCACGACAACGATGGCGACCAATATCCAGACTTTGCTGATTTTAATCCTTTTCATTTTTCTCTTTTATCAATTTCTGTTTTGTGTTTTCTTGCTTGTGTTTGATTCGTGCTGTGTCTGTGTTGTGTTCGTACTCTCTTATTGTTTCAAGGTTCCGTTTTGATAGAATTTCAGCATATCCTGATTGAGGATAGCCAGATACTTAGCTTGCAGTTCAGCTTGCTGTGCCTTGAGCAGCGCATTCTTACCATTCATGAGCTCAATGACATTCTTCAAGTTTTGCTTAAACTGCTCTTGCAGCAGGTTATAGCTGGTTTGCGCGCTCTCGGTGCTGACCTTGGCACTTCGGTATTGCGCCTGGTTGTTGACCGCCTGCAACCAATAGTTTTCGATGGTGGAATAGAGCGTGGTCTGCTTGTCGCGAAGGTCGAGCTCATTGGACTGCCGCTCGAAGATAGCCCGGTTGACAGCGGTTTTGGTCTGCCTGTTGTCAAAGAGCGGCACGCTGAGCGTCACGCCTCCGCCAAAGGCAAAGTTGTTTTTCAGCTGAGAGCCCCAATTGTTGTTGCTCATTGATGTGGTGTTGCTGTTCAGCCCGGCGCTGAGGCTCACCGTAGGCATCTTTCCGGCCTTGGCAATCTTCAACTGCAAGTCACTGGCCTTGATGGCTGTTGCAGCACGCTGTATCTCCGGCCGGTTGGCCAGTGCACTCTCATAGACAGACGAAACGCTGGGCACTGCTGCCAAGGCCATCGCATCGGTCGTAGTCGGCACGACCACGTCAAACTCCTCCTCACTGGTGATTTGCAGCAGTTGCTTGAGCTGACGCTTATACTCTCTCAGACTGCTCTCTGCCTGCACCACCGCATATTCGTCTTGTGCACGCTGGGCGGTGAGCTGAGCCAAATCGGCTTTGCTCATGCTGCCTACTCTGACAAATTCTTTACCGCGCGCCTCGTTGGCCTTGGAAGTCTCAAGCGTGGCCTTGTTGACATCGACGGCATCCTTGGAATAGAGGATCTGCACAAAGAGCTGTGCGATCTGTTCCTGAATGCTGTTGGCTGTCGTAGCGGAATCGAGGCGGGCCTCATCGACGGAGAGCTGGTCGAGCTTCACCTGGTTGTGATTCTTATTGCCGTTCCATACCGTCCAGGAAGCGTTGATACCGTAGGAACCGTTGTAGTAAGCCTTGTCGACATTGGTCTGCACCTTGTCACCGGCAAGCATGTAACTACCACGCTCGGGCCACGGGTTGTAGGTGATATTGTGCGATGTCGACGCCGCCAGCGAAGGCAACAGGGCTGCCTTGCTCTGCAACAAGGTCTCCTGTGCACTCTGATAGTTCACCACCGTTTTGCGCAACGAGATGTTGTTGGTCAACGCATAGCTGACACACTCACCCAAAGTCCACTGCTTGGCCAGAATGGCCATGTTGCTACCGCCGAGCAACAATAAAGCACTCATTAGAATCTTTGCGTTCCTCTTAATCATATTCGACTTATTTTATCTGAAAATTGATAACTCTTTGATGACATTTGATTTATATCGTTTAGTGACAGTTCCTAAGTTTAAGCTTCATTAACGCTACACCTTAATATATATAATCATTCTCTGTGCCGCTTCATTATTTTGGCAGACCCGTCGATTTGTTATATCTTTGTACCAAACAACGAAATATCATGAACACAACAACAAGAGAAGTGACACGCGCCACACTATCGGAACTGCCAGAAGTGAAAAGACTGATCGATGCCGGAAGGCGCATCATGCGCGAAACCGGCAATCTCCATCAATGGGACGACACCCACCCTTCTATAGACCAACTGCGAGAGGACATTGAGCACGGCCACTGCTATCTGCTGAAAGAAGACGATGCGAACATCGCTACCTTTGCCTTTATCCCCGGACCCGACATCACTTATCGCAAGATAGAGCAAGGTGAATGGATTGACAACGAAAGCCCCTACTATGTCATTCACCGCGTGGCGAGTCTGCCAAACCATCATGGTGTAATGACAGACATTCTCGGCTATTGCTTCGCTCATACCGACAACATTCGCATCGACACACACCGCGACAACCTCATCATGCAACACTGCCTTCAGAAGGCCGGATTCTGCTATTGTGGCATCATCCATCTGCTCAACGGCGACGAGAGGCTGGCCTTCCAGAAAGTCTTTAACCATGAACGTAACTTTCGGAAAGCCAGCGCCTCTCCGTCTCTCGTTTCATCTAAGAATTGAAGTATCCTTTTACTTCGTCAGCACATAGAGCTTGGCCATCTCGCCCTCTGGCTCTGTGCCGAGGGAATCGGTCATGACGATAGACTTGGCATCCTTCACCTTGTAGTAAGTCTTCTCACCGGACGAAGGAGTGACGAGTTCGATGAGCTTTCCATCCTTGAGATGATAGACGCCACTGGTGACGAACTGTCCGTCTTTCTTGCCAATATAGTCACTCGACAGATGATAGGTACTGTCGGAACTGATAGTGAGCACCGTCTTAATGCCTTCACAGTCAGCGGCAGGCAGGGTACCACGGTAAGTGCCACAATAGGAAGTGTCTACAACCGCACTATCATTGGTTGCCACCTTTGTGGAATCTGCACTTGCAGCCGGCTGAGCTTTCTTGCCGCCACAGGCTGCCATCATCAGGGCTAGGCCCAAAACAGGAATGAGTTTCTTCATAATGCTTGTTAATGGTGTTTAGTAAATGACACTCGACAATGGCAATGCTTGATTCTACTGACTGGACAGAGAAATTGCCATATCTTTGGCAAACTTACAAAAAATAATCGAAAACAGCGTCAGAAGAGCAAGAAATATGAAGCTCTCCCCTATTTATTTCCATTTGCCTCCGTCCCTACAAGCAGATGGTCGACATTCGGCTTTCAATAGTTCGTTGACTTACAAGAATCATAAGTATGGTAGAAAATATTACAAAAGTAGGTTCGCGCGAACTTTCAATCTAGAGAGACGAAAATGGGGAAGAACGAGAAGAAAAGCTCAAATTTGCGAGTTGAACCGAAGAAAATGGTGAGATGAAACAGACAAACAAGCTTGTTGACCACATCAAAAAGCTTAGATGAACATGTCAGAACGCTTTTATGACACGATGAAAAAGGCTTTTTGACGAGAAATTCTCTAGAGAATTTTTCGTCAAAACACCTTTCTGATCAGCCGAAAACAGTCAGATGATTATATCTTACTGATTATTAAGAACTTACAAAAACAGGCTAAAATTCACGAAAATCGAAGCAAGATGAGGCTCGCTTCGGAAAATCGTCTGTATTTGGGCGGAAAAATGTCAGTTTATCCAACAAAAACGTATCCTTCACCTCCATCGTTCAGTTGGTACGGTTTTTGCATCTTCACTCCCGGGATTATAAGAAGAGAAAGGATCATAAAAGTCATGAGACAGTTAAAGATTGAACGTAGCATCACTAACCGGCAGAACGAGTCGCTCGACAAATACCTCTTGGAGATTGGCCGCATACCGATGGCCAACGTCGACGAGGAGGAAGAGTTGGCCATAAAGATACAGAAAGGAGGACGCGAGGGAGAGCGTGCCAAGGACAAACTCATACGTGCCAACCTGCGCTTCGTCGTTTCCGTTGCCAAGCAATATCAGCACAAGGGACTCTCACTGCCCGACCTTATCGACGAGGGCAACATTGGACTGGTCAAGGCGGCTGAGAAGTTCGATCCTACACGAGGCTTCAAATTCATTTCTTACGCAGTGTGGTGGATACGTCAGAGCATTCTGCAGGCCATCGCCGAACAGAGCAGAATGATCAGACTGCCGCTCAACCAAGTGGGGGCCATCTCGAAGATCAACCAAGAAATTGAGAAGTTTGAACAGGCCAACCACCGCAAGCCGTCCACAGAAGAGCTGAGTGCCATCACCGACATTGACAGCGACAAGATACAGGCTGCACTGACTGCCGACACTCGCCACATGAGCATCGACGCGCCCTTCAACGAAGACGACAGCAACAGTCTGGCTGATATATTGCCTTCATCCGACCATACGGTGTCGAATATCACCAACCGCGAATCCATGCGCATCGACTTAGAGAGCATCTTTAAGAAAGTGCTGAAACCTCGTGAGCAAGAAGTGATTACACGCAACTTTGGCATCGGATGTCAAGAGGAAGGGCTCGAAGAAACTGGTGAGCGCCTGGGGCTCACTCGCGAGAGAGTGCGCCAGATCCGTGAGAAGGCTATCGAGAAAATCAGACGTAGTCCTTACGCCAAAATCCTCACGCAATACCTCGGATGACAGGAAAGCGCACCTTGTCTAATAACAAGTATATCCCCGGCTTGAGCAAACAGCTCAAGCCGGGGATATTTCTTTTATATTCAAAACGTGGTGTCGGTCTGTACCCACTCATCATCGGTCAGCAACCGGCCGGAGTAACTGGCGCTGGTTCCAGAACCGATATCAGAGAAAAATGCTCCGGTGTACTTGGAGATCATATTGCACCGGATCTCCACCCCATCAAAAATATGCTGGATGAGTTGATTACCGTTTGCGTCCAGAGCTGTCACTGTCACCTTCAAAGTCTGACTGTCAGGTTTTGGAAAGGTGTAGATGTCAAAGTCATTGGCCTTTCCTACCATATCCGACGTGACCGTAAAGTCTTCGCTCTGACGGGAGTTCACACAACCTTGACCCGTCACAGCGTTGAGCGTGGAACTACCGCCTGTATAGGCAAACTTCATCGTCTTGACATTCTTAGGCATAGCGTCGGTCAGTGATAACCGGAACATGGCTACGATACGCTTCATCGTGATGTCTTCAGAAGTGTCGGACTCCAGGTCGATGTCCTTGCAATACCAGAAAGTGTCACTCATTCCGCCACTAAAAGTCACCTTCTCCACATCGGTCATCGTTGCACTCTTCGATCCGTTGTAGGCCAGGACCAGCAACTTATATTTTCCGGCAGGCAGCGTGAGCTGTATCTTTCCGAAGTCCTGGTCATTTGTCGTTTGATTAACCTGCTTCACTCTTGTACCATTTTGGTAAACAGCGACGCTCACCCGATTGCACAAGGTGGTAACATCCGTGCTTCGCAAGACTTGCCAGGACTTTACAAAGTCGGCATCGCCAAGCCTGACGATACTGAGTTGTAGCCTCACGCCACTTTCTTTGCGGATTTCATCTGGATCATCGTCACCTGTAAAGGCTTTCTGGCAGGAGAACAGCGCCAAGCAGCAACACAACACAATTAGGGAATATAACTGTTTTCTCATAGCAACAGGTTTAAAGATAAAACTTATTGCAAAAATAAGAAAACGCGAATAAAGTAATGACAAAAAAAGAGAAAAACATAGAGTATGACATAAAAAAAGCAGGAAAAGCAACGGAAACATGTCGTTTACGTTGCTTCTCCTGTTACATTGAGGTCTTCGCTTCGATATGACTATACGCGGTAAAGCAGTCCATTGCGCAGGTCATCGGCAGCGATCGCCTTGATCTTGGCGTGGAGCTTCTTGCCCGTGGCGTTGAGCGGAACACTCGATACGAAGCGATAATAGCGTGGCCGCTTGAAGTTGGCTACCTCGGGACTGTCCTTGCAAAACTCGTCGAGTTCTTCGGCTGTCAAGCTCTCATCGGCCTTGACAACGTATGCTGTGACAAGTTGTCCGCGCATTTTGTCAGGCACAGACGTGACGATGCAGTCCTTCACCTTAGGATTGAGGTCAAGCACTTCCTCGATCTCCACAGGATAGATATTCTCGCCCGAAGAGATGATCATGTCGTCCTTACGGCCAACGATGGTGACGAACTGATGCTCGTCCCACGTTGCCAGATCGTTGGTATAGAGAAATCCTTTGTAGTATTTCTGCTCGGTCTCCTCCGGATTGTTGACATACTTAAATGGTGACTTAGCCGGTGACGAGATGATGACCTCGCCAATCTCCGTGCCATCGTCCTTGGCCAAGTCATCAGGCTCGGCGCGGCGGTCCTCATAGACCTTCACCACGCGCACATCATCATCAATGCACGAGGCACCGGCCGTACCGGCATTCTCAGGCAGATCGAAAGGCCGGAGGAAGGTGTTCCAGAAGGTCTCTGTCGTGCCATAGCCGTTGAAGATATTCGGCGTGAGCACTTTCTGATAGCGGATACATGCCGAGCGCTCAAGCGGACTGCCCATCGTCACGATGCCGTGCAGCGTGCTGAGGTCGTAACCCTTGTCTTCCTGCTCGTCGGCGAGACGCTCCAAGACGGTAGGCACGCCGATGACAAACGTGATCTTGTAGCGGTCGACATATTTCAGCGTCAGTCCGGCGTCGAACTTGCGCATCACTACCAAGGAGGCTCCGGCATAGAATGTTGGGCAAGGACCGGCGCAGTGCAGTCCACCACGATGGAACCAGGGAGTAGTGTTCATCGTCACATCCTTGTAGCTCATCGGGAAATGAATCATCACGTCGTGGCTGGAGAGCACCTCATTGATGCTCGTCAGTGGCACAGCCTTGGCGTGTCCGGTCGTACCAGAAGTGAAGAGGCGTGTCGTCTCGTCGTAGATGTTATACTCGTAAGTGAATGCCGGTTCCTCGGCTGTGCTGCCATCGACATAGTCGACAAACGAGATGACCGTGTCGTCGCTGGCTCCGTCGACGACCACGAGGCGCTGAGGACGCCATCCGCTCATCTTCACGGCAGCGAGGACATCGCTCTTGCGTGCCTCGTCAAAGAAAAGTATTTTTGGCTTATTCGTCTTCAGCAGGTCAGCCAGCTCGCCCGACGACAGTCGGTAGCTCACAGGACTGTTGACAAAGTGGCCCTTATGAGCGGCAATATAGATGAAGGCGAACTCAGGACAGTTGAGCATCATCATCATCATCACGTCACCCTTTTTCAGTCCGTCGGTCACCAGACGGTTGGTAAGACGGTTGACATCAGCGTTGAGTTCACGGTAAGTCCATGTTTTCTTCTGAATGGGATCAATCATTGCCGTGCGCCATCCATAGCGGCGAACATTGCGCATAAATCCCTCTATCCATGTGTAGCGACTCTCAAAAATCTCTTTAAAATCTGTCATTATTGATTGACGTTAACGAATTTGAAACTTTAATTTTATAACAAAGTTATCCATTTTTCACTACACACTATTAATCACGAAGACACTATTAAACTAATTTAAAACATACTCCGCACTTTCTGCACAACAGCCCCAAGAGGTGTGCAACGATTCAGCGCTTTGTCTTGCCCTTTACATGCACCGGTATGAATCCCGCCGGGATATTGTATTGCTGTCCCTCCTCCAAGATGAAACGCAGGAAAGCCTCGACGATAGCATTGTGAGGTTTGCCCTTACTCACCACATAGAGTTGCCGAGCCGGCGGACAGGGATACCGTCCGTCTTGAATAGCCTTGATCAAGGTTTGCTTGGAAGCATAGAACTGCTCATCCCTGCTGATGTGTCCGTCACCATTTGTGTCAATGGGGAAAAGAGCAATGCCGTCGTTGGGGCGCCCCGTCTGATCGTCAAAGGCATAACTGATATTGCACATGCCGACGCCGTTGGGATCGTTAGCCACCTGATGCACAATGCCCGGGTCGCCATACACGCCCGTGCCAAGCAAGTCCTCCTGATGGGACTTCAGCCAGGCGGCAAAAGTCTCGGCAGCCCCACAAGCGTCGCTGCGTGTATAGACATTGACAGGCGTTTGATTGTTAAAGCCCGCCACCTGGCCCCAGGTTTTGATGCGTCCTGAAACCCAGAGGCCGCATGCCGTCTTCTGCGAGAGTCCCCGCCGAAGCAATTGACGGTAGAGCGGGTGATGGATGTTGATGATCGGCACGACCGCATCTCGGGCTACAGCCACCGCCAGAGCACCACGCTGACGCTCAGGTGCTTTCAAATCCCGAGACACCATACCCAAGTCCACTTGTCCCGCCAACACGTCGGTGACGCCCTTGCCCGAACCTCCGGCCGACACGTCTATGGTCACTCCAGGATGTCGCTGACTGAAAGCGTCGGCCCAGCGAAGCATCAGCGGATAGAGCGCAAACGCTCCGGACACGGCGACATTGCCATGCAGGTCTCCGGCCTTGGCAGTCTGCTTTCGCCCACATCCGCTGAAAAGCATGGGCAACAAAAGAAGTGCGATGATGGGGTTCGCCATCCTACACCTTATTATATATAGCTTGTATGGGATTGGTCTCTCTTTGCATGAGTGAGTCTTCATGGTATATTGCTTATTATTTCAGTGCAAAGATAGAATGAATCAACAAAATAAGCAATCACCCTATGAGGGTATTTGACCATACCATCATTGTGGTATGAAAATACTATTAGCATGGTATTCCCCGGCATCGATGTTTTCCGTAACTTTGCAACTGTAAAATCAGAGACGCTTATGAACGCAATAGCAAGTACACTCCACCACTTTGGCAACGGTTTCCTTCCGTTTGCTTTCAGCAGCCTCTACAAAGAGGACGCTTCCTTTGTCGTGACCAACAAGTTTGCTCACGCCAGTGGAGCGCGTCTACAGACACATCATCTCAATGTCTACATCCATGGAGCACACATACTGAAGGACATCAACGTGGAGATTCCCCGCAACAAGATCACTTGCATCATCGGTCCCTCCGGTTGCGGCAAAAGCACGCTGCTTCGCACGTTCAACCGTCTCAACGACAGTGTAGAAGGTCTGCGTATGACCGGAGAGGTCACCTTCGACGGTACCAACATCCTCAAAGCAGGCAGCAGCCGTCTTTCTGAACTTCGCCGCAACATCGGTCTGGTGCCACAGCGTCCCTGCCCCCTGCCGATGAGCATCTACGACAACGTGGCCTACGGCTGCCGCATCCACGGCATCCGCAACCGCCATCAGCAAAATCAGATCGTGCGCCACTATCTGCGCGCCGTGGGATTGTGGGACGAGGTCAAGGACAGACTCCACTCACCGGCCTCACGCCTGAGCGGCGGACAGCAGCAACGTCTCTGCCTGGCACGCAGCTTAGCAGTGGAGCCTACCTATCTGCTCGCTGACGAAAGCACAAGTGCACTCGACCCTATCAGCAGCCACAAGATTGAAGAGCTCTTTACTGAGCTGAAGGCTACCAACTCCATCGTGATGGTCACCCACACGCTGAGTCAGGCTCTCCGCATTGCCGACCACGTCATCTTCATGTACATGGGCAAGGTGGTGGAGGAAGGCGATGCCGAGCAGGTCTTCCGCCATCCGAAAAACGAGCTGACACGCAAGTATCTCAACGGCGCATTCAGTTAACAGACTTCGGTTGAGGCTGCCGCGGACACGGATAGTGTTGACAAGAACGTCAGGGTTTCCCCACTCTATCGAGAACATAATATGAAAGCAAACCATTTTTTGATTGACAGATATTTACTGGTGAGAGAGATGAAGAAGGGCATAGCCATCGTGCTATGCCTTCTTGTGTTTTCTACCTGCCGACCAGGCGCGATCAGCCATCGGGGACAGAAAGCCGACGTTAGCGAGATCCTTTCTGACAGTGCTCACGTTACGCTTCGCTATGCCAAGAACTTCACCGTACGCTATCTCTCCGACGGCACACGCCTTGTCGACATCAGTGTGGCCGGACATAAGAGTCGGAGCACTTACCGTCTGGCACTGATTCCACGTGGAGTCAACGCATCCAGCATACCCGAGGAATACAGTCATCGGGTGGAAGTGCCTGTGCAGCATTGCATCCCCATGGGCACGGAGCAGTTGGCTGCCTTCATCCAACTGCAGGCGCTCGACCAGGTGACGGCAATCACCAGCGTGCGCCATCTGCAAAACAAAAACGTGAAGCAACGTATTGCTGAGGGCAAGATTGCCAAGATTGGCTATGAGGGAAACTTCGACACCGAGACGGTCATGGCTCTCCAACCCGACGCCATCCTCGTCTCTCCTTTTAAGAAAGGCGGTTATGAAGCCCTGCAGCAAGTGGGCTGTCCGCTGATTCCTTATACGGCTTTTAAGGAACCAACGCCACTAGGTCAAGCAGAATGGGTGAAACTCGTGGGTATGCTCACTGGTAAGGAGAAAGAGGCTAATGCTTTCTTCCAACAAGTGGAGCAACACTACCATGCCTATCAAGCCGTAGCCGCAAAGGCAAAACAACGGCCCACCATCTTCAGCGGAGAGCAGAAGGGCGGGCAGTGGTTTGTCATGGGCGGCAAAAGCTATCTCGCACAACTCCTGCGAGATGCCGGTGCTGTCTATCTGCCTCAACACGACCACCACACGGGAGGCTACCCCTCTGACTTTGAGTCGATGTATGCCATGGCTGCACAAGCCGACTATTGGCGCGTGATGAACAGCTATCCCGGCACTTTCTCCTATCAGGCTCTCAGGGCTGAGGACCGGCGCAACGAACAGTTTGTGGCTTTTCAACGCCACCATGTGATTTACTGCAATATCGCTTCCAGCGGCTATCACGAGCTGGCGCCCCTGCGCCCCGACTGGCTTTTGGCCGACTTTATCAAAGCCCTGCACCCAGAGCTCTTGCCCGCCTATCAGCCCCATTTCTATAAGTTGCTCTAACCAGCAAGGCCTCAACAACTTGCTTAAGTCTTTCTTTGCTGACTCTGAATTGAAATTCACGTACCATGATGCACCGCAATCCTATCGCTACGTTTGTCCTGCTCGCTGTCGGCTTAGTGCTGTTGCTTACCGCGAATCTGCTGTGGGGGTCTGTACCCATTTCTTTGCACGAGACAATAGACATTCTTTTTCATGGCGGTGAAGGGACTACCCTGAGCACCATCCACCGCAATATCATCCTGAGTTCTCGGCTCCCACAGGCTCTGACTGCCGTGATGGCCGGTGCGGGGCTGGCCGTGTCTGGTTTGCAGATGCAAACTGTTTTCCACAATCCTTTGGCTGGGCCTTCGGTCCTGGGCATCACATCGGGAGCCTCTCTCGGTGTCGCCTTAGTCGTACTGCTGGCCGGTACTTTGGGCAGTGTCGCCTTGAGCAGTCTTGGCTTTCTCGGCAATGTGGCACTGACAACTGCGGCAATTCTCGGCTCGATGGCTACACTACTGTTGATGACACTCATCGCCCGCCGTGTTGAGAACACGGTGACGTTGCTGATCATCGGCGTGATGATTGGCTACGTGGCCAATGCGGCCATTGGTGTACTGAAATTTTTTGCCAACGACGACGACGTGCGCGAATATGTCATCTGGGGCTTGGGCAGTTTCTCTCGTGTCTCTGGCGATGAGGTCACTTTGTTTGTTTCAGTCATGGCAATTCTGTTGCCGCTCACCTTTTTCATGGTGAAGCCCATGGATCAACTCTTGCTTGGTGACAGCTATGCCCGCAATTTGGGATTGAACATTCGCAAGGCGCGTGCTCTGGTCATTCTTTTCAGTGGCACTGTCGTAGCCATCGTCACTGCCTATTGCGGTCCTATTCTTTTCATTGGTCTGGCCGTACCTCATTTGTGCCGTGGAGCCCTGCAGACAGGCAGCCACCGTTTGCTCGTACCGGCTTGCCTGCTCACAGGAGCCTTATTAGCACTCTTCTGCAATCTGCTCGCCCGCATGCCAGGCTATGAGGGCGTGCTCCCGGTCAACTCCGTGACAGCTCTTGTTGGTGCCCCAGTGGTCGTCAGCGTGTTACTTAAAAAGAAAAGAGCATAAGGCTTCCCCGATTGTGGGCATAAAGACCATAATAATGGAGTCAACGATGTATCTTTCTTCATGTTCCGTGTGTTCACTGTACAAGGATAGAGGCCAGTTCTCACCCACGGAAAATATCCGCTGCGCCCATAATCGGGGTAAGACGCTATCGGCAGTTCTCCATCGGCCTTGTGGTAAATGCAAAGCTTTTCGACTATTCGGCTCTATGCTATTGAGTACACTTTTCGGAATGGATTCCTAAAACTTTCCATTTGTGGGCACTTTTCGGAATAGATTCCTAAAACTTTGTATTTTTGCCCACTTTTCGGAATGGATTCCTAAAACTTTTCTTATCTTTGTGCCAGTAAAACTAATATTGAGCGACTATGAATAGAATAGAGCGAGTGGAATATCTCAGTAAGCTGAAGAAATTCAGAGACAAGAAACTGATAAAAGTCGTAACAGGCATCCGCCGGTGCGGCAAGTCAACCCTCATGGAGATATACCGCGACTGGCTTATCAGTCAAGGGGTAAGCAGCGATCGCATCGTCTTCATCAATTTTGAAGACTACGATTTTTTTAGTCTCCGCGACCCACAAAACCTCTATGGCTATGTCAAGGGGCGGCTCTCAGAAACAGAGATGACCTACCTCTTCTTTGACGAGATACAACACGTGAAGGACTTCCCCGATGTCGTCAACAGTCTTAATCTCAAGCCTAATACAGACCTCTATCTTACCGGTTCCAATGCCTATATGCTCTCCAGTGAGCTTGCCACGTTGCTTTCCGGCCGATATGTCGAGATACCCATGCTCCCGTTGTCGTTCAGAGAGTATGTTGAGGCAATAGGCGGACAGAACAGCCTGCAGGACAGTTATAACCGGTATGTCACCAATAGCAGCTTCCCCTATACGCTGGAACTGGAGTCCGCCGATGAGATCAGCGATTACCTTAATGCGGTGTACAATACCATTGTGGTGAAGGACATTATGACGCGCCAGAAGATACAGGATGTGACGATGCTGGAGAGTGTCATCCGTTTTGCGGCCGACAACATTGGCAATATCCTCTCTACGAAGCGTATCGCTGACCTTATGACGGCGGAGGGCAGGAAGATAGACCAGAAGACGGTCGAGAAGTATATGCACGCGCTATGCGAGACATTCTTCCTCTACGAGGCCAAACGTTACAATATAAAAGAAAGGCAGTTGCTCAAGTCGCTCAGCAAATACTATCTTGTAGACATTGGTCTTCGCCGTATGCTGTTAGGCTCCAGAGGTTTCGACGTGGGGAGAGTCTTGGAGAATGAAGTCTATCTTGAGCTCCTTCACCGTCATGGACAGGTGTATGTGGGCAAGAACGACCAGCTTGAAGTGGATTTCGTAACCATCAATACCGATGGGCTTGCTTATTACCAAGTAGCCGCCACCGTCAGAGAGCCAGCGACGCTGGAGCGTGAGCTGGCATCCCTGAGAAACATTGACGACCACTATCCGAAGTACCTTCTCACGCTTGATGATGACCCAGACTCCGATTATGACGGTATCATCCGCACCAATGCGTTGAAATGGATGATAAATCCTTGAACATATCCATGATACTTGGTAGCAATTAAGAATATCGTCTAAAAATCGAGAAATCGCAGACAAATGCCCCCTTGCTGACGAAAATCGCATTCTCAGAGCCACCTTATTCATAAAAGCCAACTCCCCATCTTCATCTCTTAGTATCTTATTTTTAATCCCGCAACAATCGTCGCTCCTGATGAGAAGTTGGCGTAGCGTCGCAACGTGCTGTCTATGCGGCGGTCGCGGGTATTGAAGACATTGTCTACGCCCAAGCTCGGAATCAGCTCGAAGCCTCGGAACTGGAACGTATGCGTGGTGGAGATGTTCCACAGACCATATCCAGGCGCATTCTCGTAAGGTGCCGGATAATAGGTTTTGCTTTGCAGTCGTCCGTCGGCATGGAGGCCGAGCGTGTAGCGACCCCAACGATGGGAATAGTCAGCACCCAGTGTGACTGTGTTGCGAATACTCCGCTCCACGTTAGACCATATTTCGTCAGATTCTTGACGTGCCAGTATATAACTGTAGTTGGCAAAAAGACTGAGTCCGTCAACCGGTTCTACTGTAAAATGAGCCCGAAAACCATAGACACGTCCACGGTCACTGTTGCCGTAGCGGTTGTAATGCGTGATCTTTGTTGCCTGAACATCGGTAATCTCCGGGAAGTCGCGGCGGATGGAAGCAAGCTCGTCGGCGCCTACGTCAACAATGGTCTTGACGATCATGTCATGGATGTTGTTGACGAAAGCCGTGATGCCGGCCGTCCACAGACTTGCCTGATATTCCGCATTGAACGAAAAATAGTCGCTGGTCTCAGCCTTAAGATTACTGTTGCCGACGGTCAGCGTGGGGAAGTTGCGCACGAAAGTGTAGTAATGGTAGTAGAGTTCATCGAGCCCTGGAGCCCGATAGCCACGACTGTACGAAGCCCGCAACTGCAAATGGTCGTCGTTGTAGAGTAGAGCTACCTTGGGCGTGAAGTTGTTGCCGAAGGTCTCATGATAGGTATAGCGCAGCCCCACCAATGCTTTCAGCCGTTTGGTCAGTGGCTGCTCGTGTTGCAGGTACCCGGCCCAAGTGTACACATGTCGGTCGACACTGCCCGAGACGGCATCGAGAAAACTGTTTTGCCAATCCACTCCTGCAATGGTCGTTGCGCCTTGAAGAAGCGAAAACACTCCTTTCAGTTCACCTTCGTAGAGCCGTTGCGTCTTCTTGCGCACATAGTCACCTACAGCATATTGCTTGGTAGCAACATCATACTCGTTACCATAGGTATAATGGTCGCCGTTGAAGCGCAGTTGCAGGCTGTTCTTGGGTGAGAGACGATAGGTGGCTCCCGCATCCCAACGCCAAGCCTCGGAACGCAACTCATAGTCAAAGCCACCGGGCACATCGGTCTGAGTGCCGGGTCTCACCGTCTTATGCCAGTTATAACTGCCCTCGGCAAAGAGGCTGAGAGCACGACGGCTGTCATAGGCAAAGCGCTGGGTAACGAGGTTGGTACGCCAGCCCGAAGTCAAAGGAGCCAGCGACTGATAAGTCTCGCCCTCGCTGCCACTCTTGTATGTCAAGGGATTGTTGCGATAATAGCTGCTCTGGTCGTGGGAGAACGAGGTCAGGCTGCTGAAGCCATGGAAGCCTAATTGCACGTTGGCTGCCTGCCTGAACTGCCCATGGGTCGACACCCTCGTGTCGGTGGAAAACGAGAAAGGCTTTGTGGCCTCCTGCTGCGTGATGATATTGACCACGCCACCAATAGCATCGCTGCCATAGAGCGATGAGGCTGCTCCGTCGAGCACCTCTATGCGCCGCACGTTGGTCATGTCGAGGCGGTTGAGATTGACATTGCCCGAAATGTCACCGATGAGCCGCTTGCCATTGACGAGGATAAGCGCATATTTGTTGCTCAGTCCGTTGAGCCGCAGATAGGCGCCGGTAGAATTGGGGGATATCGAGAGTTGGGGCAGCTGTCTGACCACAACATTCTGGAACAATCGAGGCGAAGCCGAGAGAATACTCCCCTGCCCGATCACCTCCACGGGACTGATGGCAGTACGCAGCCGCTGATGGTGCCCGGTGCCCGTGACAACCACAGGGTTGAGACTATAGACTCGTTGGTTTGCCACACTGTCAGTTTGGGCAGCCAAGGGCAACGAGACAAATAATAATAAAAGAGGAGTAGTGCTTCGTCTTTGCTTCATGCTTTCTGTTTTGATGATATACTGGGCTCTCCGTTTGTCAAAGCCTTACAAAGTGCAAAGTTATGCCAATAATCGTAAACAGACAATACCATAGTTAGAGTAGATGCCTACCACAATCGTGGGATGGTAATATACCGATAGAGGGGTATTACTTTCTAAGCAAAAAATAGCGAACTTTGCAGGCGGAAAACGACGAAAGTTGTATTGCTTCAATCACGCAACAAAAACATCAAAATATAGCATTATGGCACAGATTATCGTAAACGATGAAAAACAAGACGTGACACTGCCGCTGACACTCAGCGAGCTCATCAAACTGAACAAAGTGTTTCAGCCAGAAATGGTGACCATGCAGGTCAATGAGGAGTTTGTGGAAAAGGAGGACTACGACAAGACGCAAATCAAGGAAGGCGATCATGTGGACTTCCTTTATTTCATGGGAGGAGGCAGCTTATGATAGATTTGACAGAAGACCAGATAGAGCGCTACAGCCGCCATATTCTCTTGCAGGATGTGGGACTGGAAGGCCAGGAGAAGATTCTCAACGCCCGTGTGCTCATCGTCGGTGCCGGTGGTTTAGGTGCACCGGCCGCCATGTATCTTGCCGCGGCGGGCGTGGGACATATCGGTATTGTAGATGCCGACGTGGTGGACCTGAGCAACCTGCAACGGCAGATTATCCATTTCACCAAAGACGTAGGAAGACCTAAGGTGGAGAGTGCAAAAGAGAAGATGCTCGCCATCAACCCCGATGTAGAGGTGACCACCTACCACGAGTTCATGGACTCATCCAATGCCAAGAAGATCATTGAGCCGTGGGATTTCGTCATCGACGGCACCGACAACTTCCCCGTGAAGTTCCTCATCAACGATGCCTGCGTGATGCTCGGCAAGGCCTTTAGCCATGGTGGCATACTGCGCTTCCGCGGTCAGACCTTCACCCATGTGCCAGGCTCGGCCTGCTACCGCTGCTTCTTCAAGGAGCCGCCACCAGCCGGAGCAGTACCCACCTGCTCACAGGCAGGAGTGCTCGGTGCCATCGCCGGCATGCTGGGAACCATACAGGCTGCCGAAGCACTGAAATATATCCTTGGCGTGGGCGAACTGCTCACCAACCGCCTGCTTACCTTCGACGCCAAGACGATGAACTTCCGTACGATCAAGGTGAAGCGCCGGCCCAACTGTGAGATCTGTGGTGAACATCCTACCATCAACCATCTCATCGACTACGAGCAGACGGCTTGCGACCTGCACTAAGCATTCACACCACTGTCTCCCACACCTATTTATAATATACAGCACCATGAAAATCAACGATGATGTCATCAAACAAATGATTGCGCAAGCGCAGAAAGACGCTCCCATCGAGACCTGCGGCTATCTGCTCGGCAACAACGGCGTGGTGACCGAGAACTATTGGATGGAGAATATCGATCACAGTTCGGAGCACTTCTCCTTTGCGCCTAAGGATCAGTTTGCTGCCTTGAAATACGCTCGTTCCAAGCATCTGAAGATTCTCGCTAACTGGCATTCTCATCCCGCCAGCCCATCACGTCCTTCACAAGAGGACATTCGGTTGGCCAATGATCCCACCATCCGCTATGCCATTCTTTCGCTCCACGACGGCATCCACCTCAACTCCTTCAAGATTCTGCAAGGTGAAGTCATCAACAAAGAGACACATTTTGAATGTTGAATGATGAATGTTGAACGTTGAATGTTAAATGTTGAATGTTAAATGTGCCGCGAATAGGATCGCTAATAATCAATAAATAGATAATAACCATTTAATTCACTCTTTACCCTGATGCTCTTCTTCTCCCTTTTAGGGAGAGCAGAGAGGGTCTTCTATCATGTACCGCATACCTTCTACACTCAATAGCGACCTGGACTACACCGAGTCACTCATCAAGAAATATCAGGCCGGTGACATCAAAGCCGGTGAACTGAAGAGCAACCGCGTGCCTATGGGCATCTACGAGCAACGCAAAAACGAGCACTACATGCTTCGCGTGCGCTGCGCTGGTGGTCTCATCACGCCTAAGCAACTGGCCGAGGTGGCCTATGTGGGACGCCAAGTATCTACCTCGCACCTGCATATCACCACACGACAAGAAATACAGATCCACAATGTTGACCTGCGCGACACTGTTCCCGCACTGCGCAAACTCGAAAAGGTAGGACTCTCCACAGCCGGTGGCGGTGGTAACACGGTTCGCAATATGATGGTCAACAACCGAAGCGGACTGGTGGCCGAGGAGGCTTTTGATGTCTACCCAGTTGTTGAGGAGCTCACCTCTCGACTTATTGCTGAGCGAGACTCCTTCACCATGCCACGAAAATATAAGGTGGCCATGGACTACAACGAGCAGGACGCACACTACTCTTTTGTGGCAGACTTCGGATTGCAGGCAAGAATCGTCGACGGACAACGGGGCTACCGCGTGCTCATAGCCGGCAGCACGGCTCCGAATCCACACACGGGTTGGCAGGTCTTTGACTTCCTGCCAGAGGTGGATCTCTATCGCGCTGCCAAGGCTCTGAAAAACTGGTTCAACAAATACGGCAACCGGCGCAACCGTCACAAAGCCCGTATGCGCTACGTGTTCTATAAATATGGTGAAGAGGAGGCAAAAAGACTCTATCTCGAAGAGTTCAACGAACTGAAGAAAGACGGAGCTCTCGACTTCTTCGTGCCGACACTGCCTCTCGAACATCATCGTCCCGACTTTGCCCCAGAGAAAGACGACAGCGAGGAGTATCTTCGCTGGAAACGGCGCTATGCCCACGCACAAACCACTGATGAGGGAAAGCGTGAGAACCTGTGGTTTGCCTATCTGCCCGTTGACCATGGCAACAACCGCCCTGAGTTCTTTGCTGAGGTGGCTGACTACCTGGGCAACTATGGCAACGACGTCATTCGCTTCACCAAACGTGAGCAAATACAGGTGCGCAATATCCCTGAGGAATATCTGCCCAACATCTACCATTTCTTCAAGCGGCTGGGCGACTATCAGGTCGACTATCCCGTGGTAGTCACGAACTTCACATCGTGCACCGGTGCCGACACCTGCCGCTTGGGTATCTGCCTGCCAAAAGGGGCCATCAATGCTATCACCAAGAAGTTGCTTGCCAGTGACCTCGACCTTGATGCCATCCCTGAATTTGAACTGAAGATGAATGGCTGTACGAATATCTGTGCCAATGCCACCTGGGCTGACCTAGGCTTCAGCGGGCGTATTGGCCGCGTGGGTGATGACCCGTTCCCGGCCTATACGGTATGGCTGCCACTCAAGGGGCGTAACGAGATTGACCTCAGCGTGGGCTACATCCCTGCACGCCACCTCCCGGGCTTCGTCGAAGACTATCTCAGAGATGTCATCGCCGAGAAAGACAACTATGCCGACTACTACGACTATGTCGTGAAGCATGGTGCCGAAGTGGTGAAGCAGTTGCTTGAGAAATACAAGCCTGTCAAGCCCTACGCCGAGGAGCCCGAGGCTTATCACGACTGGGAGGATGACGAGAAGTTTAGCCTCATCAAATATGGCCAGGCAGAATGCTCGGCAGGACTCTTCGACATCATTGAACTGGATCAAGACACGATTGCGGAGAAGCGCAAGGCTATCGCCGCTGGCACGGCCAAAGACTTGGAGAAAGAGCTCCACGACATCGTGTTCTCCGAAAACCGTATGCTCCTCGTCACACGTGGCATTGACCCGCGCACCGACGACGACGTATACAACGGCTTCCTCAAAGAGTTCATCGCCACTGGCATCGTTCCTCAAAAGTTCAGCGTGCTCACTGACCGTGCCCGCAACCACGAGCCGCTCGCTGACCAGCAGCCACTTATCTATGAGCTTGCCGACTTGCTCAACGAACTCTACAAGGGTATGGACGATAACCTGCAGTTCAAAACAGTTTCGGCAACAACACAGCCACAGTCAGCTGTTTCTCAGCTATCCGCTACGCAGAAGCCCACAACACCGACAACAGCACCTGCTACAACGGCGCCAACAGCCAAGCCTTCTACGTCTGATGAACCTACACCCGATGTGAAAAAAGACTTCCGTGGTGTAGCCTGCCCGATGAACTTCGTCAAGACGAAGATCGCGCTCACTCCCATGAAGAGCGGTCAGGTGCTTGAGATTCTCCTCGATGACGGCCAGCCCATTCAAAACGTACCGGGAAGCGTGAAGAACGAGGGCCACACCGTACTCTCCACCGAGAAGGTCGACAACTACTGGAAGGTACTCATCAGAAAGAAATAGCATGAATTATCTTCCCATTGCTCTTGCCCTCGCCGAGGCTCCGATTGTTATCATCGGAGGTAGCGACGAGGGCGTGCGCAAGGCACAGCGGCTGGCCCGCATAACCACTGATGTCACCTTCATCGCTCCTCATATACCGGACTGTGTACGAAGCCTCGGCTTCACACTCAAGGAAAAAGTTTTCGAGCCCAACGACCTCAACGAGGTGAAGATAGTCTTCATCTGCACAGATGACACCCGGCGCAACCACGACATCTACCGCATGGCTCACCAACGCGGCATCCTCGCCTGCGTCTGTGACGACAAGCCCTATTGCGATTTCATCTCACCCGCCATCGTCCGACAAGACAACATCACCATCGCTGTTGGATCCGACGGCCTTGACGTGCGACGATCCATACGCATCCGCAACCGTATCAAAGTTTTAATAGAGAGTGGTCTGCTCGACATGAGCTGACCACTCTTTTTTTGTTCATCTACACTTACTCTTTGCTATAGTAGGTACAGTGGATATTTTCCGTAGTTGGATATTATAACAAGCTATGTAGTTCTTATGACATCAAAGTTGTGTTCTTATGGCATCAAATCAGTGTTTTCACGGGTTCGAAACTGTGTTCTTATGAGGTTGAAGCAATGTTTCCAATGTTGTAACCTTATAGAAAAAGATCGTTCGCTAAGTAGAAAATGATCTTTTTTTAGGTAGCGAACGATTGTTTGTCAGACAGCAAAATCAATTATCACGCATTGGCCAGCTCGCCGGCATCAACTGCTAGAACTTGACGCTTCTCCATACACAGGGTTGATCCGGTGCGCCCTATTTTATTCATTCTTATAACTACGTAATACCCTCTTTGGGGTATCCCTTCTACCACATTGATGGGATACCAAATGGTCATAGTGTGGTATTTCTACAACCAAGGATTTGACGTAACTTTGCAAGCAGTAAACGAGATAACAACACATTATTATATATGGACAACAAAACCATTCAACACCTCAAGGAACTCGAATCGGAGAGCATTTATGTGCTGCGTGAAGTGGCAGCACAGTTCGAGCGACCTGTCATCCTCTTCTCGGGCGGCAAGGACAGCATCGTATGCACCTATCTTGCCTATAAGGCTTTCTATCCTGCCAAGATTCCCTTTCCACTGCTACATATCGACACGGGACACAACTTCCAGGAGACGCTCGACTATCGCGATGCTTTAGTGAAGAAGCTCGGACTGGAGCTCATCGTCGGCTCAGTACAAGAAAGCATTGACACGGGACGCGTGAAAGAGGAAACTGGCTACTACGCCAGCCGCAATAAACTACAGATTACGACGCTGCTCGACACCATCGACAAATATAAGTTCGACGCTGCCATCGGAGGCGCTCGACGCGACGAAGAGAAAGCGCGCGCCAAGGAACGCTTCTTCAGCCATCGAGATGAGTTCGGACAGTGGAATCCAAAGAATCAGCGCCCCGAACTGTGGAACATCTTCAACGGCCGCAAAAACATGGGAGAGCACTTCCGCGTCTTCCCTATCTCTAACTGGACCGAGATGGATGTGTGGCAATATATCTACCAAGAGAACATTCCCATGCCAAGCCTCTACTTCACTCACGAGCGTGAGGTATTCCAGAGAGACGGACAGTGGCTGGCTGCTCTACCCGTCATCAAGCGCAAGCCCACAGAGCAAGTCGTGAAGAAACTCGTGCGTTGCCGCACCATCGGAGACATCACCTGCACGGGACTCACCGAGTCAAAAGCAACCACTGTGGCCGACATCATCGACGAGATTGCCTCAACCCGCGTCACTGAGCGTGGTGGACGAGCTGACGACAAGCGCTCGGAAACAGCTATGGAAGACCGCAAGAAAGCAGGATACTTCTAAAGAGAAGCCCGTTGCTTGATTGAAAATAAGACGACGAAGGGCCATTCTCTACTCATCAACATCATTTCATCCATCAACCCTGAAAATATAGACAAATGACCAAACGAGGATATTTAGATATGGAGCTGCTGCGCTTCTCCACGGCCGGCAGCGTAGACGACGGCAAGAGTACGCTCATCGGACGACTGCTCTATGACAGCAAGTCGATCTTTGAAGACCAACTCGAAGCAGTGGAGGCAGCATCAAAAAGCCGGGGAAACGAGGAGGTGAACCTCGCACTGCTCACTGACGGACTGCGTGCAGAGCGCGAGCAAGGCATCACCATCGACGTGGCTTACCGCTATTTCGCAACACCGAAACGTAAGTTTATCATTGCTGACACCCCGGGACACATTCAGTACACGCGCAACATGGTCACCGGAGCCAGTACTGCTGATCTGAGCATTATCCTTGTAGACGCACGCCATGGTGTACTCGAGCAGACTGTGCGCCACAGCTATATTTCTTCGTTGCTCGGCATTCCCCACATTGTAGTAGCCATCAACAAGATGGATCTCGTGGACTTCTCCCAAGAAGTATATGACAAGATTGTGGCTGACTACCGCAAGATGTCGGAGACGCTGAACATCAAGAACGTGGTGTTCATCCCCATCAGTGCCAAGGACGGCGACAACGTAGTGAACAAGAGTAACCGCACGCCGTGGTACTCTGGAAAGGCTTTGCTCGACTATCTCGAAACAGTACCCGTGGGGCATAAGACGGTGAGCGACTTCTTTCGCTACCCGGTACAATATGTCATCCGCCCCATCAGCAAGGATTTCCCCGACTACCGTGGTTATGCGGGACGTGTCAGCGGTGGCATCATCCATCCGGGCGACCGCGTGCGTGTATTGCCTTCTGGATTGGAGAGCACGGTGAAGAGCATCGACTTTGCCGGAGAGAGCCTTGACGAGGCCTTTGCCCCGGAGAGTGTCACTATCCGTCTCGACGACGAGATAGACATCAGCCGCGGCGACACGCTCGTCCGTGCCGACGAGAAGCAGCCGCACGTGGAGCAGGACGTGACGCTGGACGTGTGCTGGCTGAACCAAAACCCGGCTCAGATACGCAAGAAATACATCATCCGACAGGCTACCTTCGAAACACAGGGGATGATACGAAGCATCAACTTCCGACGTAACATCAACACACTGGAGAAGGAACAAAACGTCAGCGAACTCGCTATGAACGACATTGCTGAGATTACCATCCACACAGCACAGCCGCTTGTCTTCGACGCCTATGCTGAGAACAAAGTCACCGGCAGTCTCATCATCATCGATCCCGACACCAACGAAACAGTGGGAGCGGGAATGATTAAGAATGTTGAGTGATGAATGTTGAATGATGAATTACACAACGATGAATGAAGAACTAATCACACGACTGAACGCAGAGCTGGAGGGGAAGAGTGCAGAAGAGGTGCTGCGCTATTTTTTGGAACAGTATAAGGGACGCATTGCCCTGTCCTCCAGTTTGAGTATTGAGGATCAAGTGCTCACCGACATCATAGTCAAAGAGGCACCAGCAACACGCATCTTTACTCTCGATACCGGCCGTCTCTTTCCCGAGACCTATCAGCTCATCGACCGCACAGACATGAAGTACGGCATCAAGATAGAGGTATTCTTCCCCGATTACCACGAGGTACAACGCATGGTGAGAGAAGAGGGTATCAACCTGTTCTACAACTCGGTGGAGAGCCGTCATCGCTGTTGTCAGATCCGTAAGCTGGAGCCCTTGCACCGAGCTATGCAAGGACTCGACGTGTGGGTGTGCGGACTGAGACGACAGCAGAGCGTGACCCGCAAGAACATGAACCTCGTGGAATGGGACGACATACACGGACTCATCAAGGTGAACCCGCTCATCGAATGGACCGAACAGCAGGTGTGGGACTATATCCATGAGCATAGCGTTCCTTATAACAAGCTTCACGACAAAGGTTATCCCAGCATCGGCTGCGAGCCCTGTACACGCGCCGTGAAACCCGGCGAGGATATCCGCTCGGGACGATGGTGGTGGGAAGACCCCAATCACCGAGAGTGCGGACTGCATCAAAGAAACTAAGAAAAAGCACAAGAAAGAATTAAGTGAGTAGAATGACCTATCGTATTTTCAAAGATAAGATGGCAGGCGGGGTGATGGCCGCCCTGACACTGGCTGCAATTCTGCTGGTGGTGGTCATGGCTGTAGAGCTGTGCGTGAAGTCTGCGCCCATCCTGCACCACTACTCACTTTGGACGTTGCTTACCGAAAGCCATTGGAAACCCATGAAGGGCGAATTCGGCTTTCTGCCTTTCATCGCCGGTACGTTCTGGTGTACAGTGGTAGCCATCGTGCTGGCACTGCCCGTATCGTTGCTCATGGCTGTCTATCTCACAGAATATGCCCGCCCACAATTACACACTTACGCTTACCCGCTCCTCGACATACTGGCAGGGCTGCCATCGGTCATCTATGGTGTATGGGGCTCGCTGCTCATCGTACCGTGGATTTCACATACTGTTGCTCCTTTCGCAGACAGACAGAGTAGTGGCTACACGGTACTGGCGGGGGGCATCGTCCTTGGCGTGATGATTCTGCCGTTGCTCATTTCGCTCTTCATGGAACTCTTTGCCAATGTAGGCAATGACTTGCGGGAAGCATCAACGGCTTTGGGAGCCACCCGCTGGCAAACGGTAAAACATGTTGTGCTACGACAATCTGCACCAGGTATGATGGCGGCTATCGTCTTGGCCCTGAGCCGTACGATGGGTGAGACCATCGCTGTGCTGATGGTCTGCGGCAATCTCGTCATCGTACCCAGTTCGCTGTTGGATGCATGCTATCCTATCCCGGCTCTCATCGCCAACAACTATGGCGAGATGCTCTCTGTTCCCATGTACGAGAGTGCGCTCATGCTTGCCGCCTTCCTTCTTTTCATCCTTGTAGTACTGATGAATATCGGGTCAAGAATTATGCTTCAAAGATTTAGGAGTTAGAAGATAGAAGTTAGAAGAAAGCAAGGATATAGTGAATAGAATCTATGCTTCAAACATAGATAAAATATAATCATTAACCAACAAGAAGGAGTGCCCTTGGAACATATTACTCCCCTCCCCCTCGGGGAGGGGTAAGGGGGTGAGGCTGTTATGAATAAAATACCTTTTTACGAAGAAAAGATAGCCAAAGGATTGATGTACCTGAGTGTGCTCATCGTGGTCTATTGTGTAGTGAGCGTAGTTGGAGCCATCCTACAGCGCGGGATCCCTGTGTTGTCATGGGAGATGGTGAGCGAGGTACCGGGCGGTGGATTCTTCATCGGTGGTAAGGGTGGCTTTCTCAATGCTATTGTCGGCAGCCTCTACATCGTTGGCGGCTCGACCATTCTCGGCTTGCTCATCGCCCTGCCCGTCGTGTTCTACCTCAATGTCTATCTCAAGCCTACGTCGCGCTTTGCTGCCATCGCCCGATTGGCTTTCGACGCACTCTTCGGCATTCCGAGCATCGTCTATGGTGCTTTTGCCTTCACGCTGATGGTGGCTGTGGGCATGCGTGCCTCGCTTTTAGGCGGCATCATCGTAGTGACCATCATGATTGTGCCCATGCTTATCCGCAGTATGGACGAGGTAGCCAAGAACATTCCACACGGACTCTTGGAATCATCGTATAGCCTTGGCTCCACACGCATAGAGACTATCGGCATCGTGCTCCGACAGATAGCTCCAGCCATCGCCACGGCTACCTTGCTGAGCATAGGGCGGGCCATCGGTGACTGCGCCGGTGTGATGTTCACCGCCGGATTCTCAGACCATATTCCTACATCACTCTCACAACAGGCAGCCACCCTGCCCCTCTGTGTCTTCTATCAGCTCACGGCTCCGCAACAGTCTGTGCAGGATCGTGCCTACGCTGCCGCAGTAGTGCTTACCCTCATCGTGCTCGTCCTCAGTCTTGGCGGACGACTCATCATGAGCCACTTTAACAAGAATAAGGTGTAGTGCCTTCTATCAACTCCAGTAATTCACCGATCGTCCTCACTTGTTTATCCGTTCCATCATGATGGTAACAATAGCCTTCCTCCAGCACCTCAATACTGTCTTTTGAGTAGACATGTCTGCTGCCATGGATGCCATTGCGAGCCAAAGCCTTACGTGCCATCAGATAGCCGACGCCATGTCTGCCATCCATATGGATGTCGCGCTGTGTAGCATTGTCAATGCGGAATAAGCCGTTTTCAGTGTCGAAGGCTATACCTTTATGCGCAAAGAACGATGCCATCTGTCCGTTGAGCGACAAGTCTTCCGGTGTGCCCACGCTCAATCCATTGTCTCGGTCGAGCAACCACAGCTTATCGGCAGTCTGCAAGGCAAGGTCTACGTCGTGCGTTGAAAGGAAGATAGTCTTGCCAGCTTCGCGAGAGATACGGTGCAGGAGTTGCATTACTTCCACCTTGCTGGGAAAGTCAAGAAAGGCCGTCGGCTCATCGAGGAAGATGACTGGCGTCTGCTGTGCGAGTGCCTTGGCGATCATCACCTTCTGTCGCTCACCATCGCTCAGCGTCTGGATCATGCGCGGAGCCAACGACGTGACGCCCACCATGGTCATAGCTTCGTTCACGATGTGACGGTCGACATCGCTGAGCCGTCCCCAGAAACCGGTATAGGGCGATCGTCCCATGCCCACGATTTCCTCCACTGTCATATTGCTCACGTCAGGCTTATCGGTAAGCACCACGCCAATGGTCTGTGCCAGCTCATGACTGCCATAGTCCTTGATGTCCTTGCCACTAATCTCCACGCTGCCTGCTATCGGTGATTGGAAGCCGGAGAGAGTACGCAGCAGCGTGGACTTGCCCACGCCGTTGACACCCAGCAGGCAAGTGACCTCACCGGCAAAGAGCCGAGCACTGATGTCGGCTATCACTGTACGCACGTCATGTCCATTGTGATAGCCAATGGAAAGATTCCGAAGTATGACCGTTGCTTGTTTCATGCCGTTGTCAAATACAATTTGCATTCTGAGACACTAATGATTTTACACTTCCCAATGTTTCGCATTGAGAGGAGATCATCGTCACCAGTCAGTAAGAAATTAGCATCTGAGACAACTGCCAATTCTAAAAGGTAGTCATCTTTTGGATCTCTACAACGTGAGGGGATATTTCGCAAAGAATATATTTGTGAGTTTTGCAAAATGAAGCCAATTACAGAATTAATCTGTTTTTCTGAGATATATCTTTTGAATTTAGGCCTCGTCGCTACAGAAGTAAATTCATTAATAGAAAGCTGAGATGAAATCAATGTGGTCTTTTCACTCGCAAGTATTTCTAAAAGATCTTTATAGACTTTTCCCTTTAGTAGAAAACTTATCCATAGATTGGTATCAATGATTATCTTCATCTTTTCCAACCCTCCCATCATAGAATGCTTGCCTTCCCTTCTCGACCTCTTCATTTATTTCCTCATCTGACATTGGGCAAGGTTTAGACATGGATAATATATCCTGCAACATTGATGCTTTATCCGCCTTTGGAGTTTTTTTTGCAGAAGTCAAGGATTTAATATAGCCAATGACTTTTCTCAACAGGTTGTCATCATTGGAAATATTGCCAACCTGTCGAAGAAGTTCTTGGTTTAATTGCAACGTTGTCATACTATTACATTTTAGATATACAAAAATAATAAGTTTATCTCACAAAAGCAAATTTTTAGCTGATTATTTTTCATGGATAGAAGGAATTTCGTTCACAAGGAAACAAGCCGTAAAAACAATGTAGCAAGAAAAAGCCCCGCAAACCGCAAGGCGGTGCAGGGCTAATGACTTAAGTCATGCTTTGTTATTTAGCATAGTAAACAGTAATCTTCTTAATACGAAGTTGTGTACCGCCACCAGAGGTACCTTTGAAGACATTGACATACTCAGCCGTAGATCCATTAAATGTTACCGTAGCGGTTGTATTACCAACATAATCCGTACCTTTATAGCTATCGCACTCAAAGACGACTTTTGCAATCGTACTCTTACCATTCACCGTAATCTTATTGTTCTTATAGACACGGATACCTTTTGTTGCAGTATAATATTTTGGGCCATTTTCCTCGCCATTAGGATCCAATTTAATTGTAGATCCATCACTAAGAGTCAATTCAGAGACTTCTTGTGCATTATCATATGTCAATGTAGACAAATCAAGCGAAGCGGTAGCTGTGCCAACTGTTACTGCACTATTAGTAAGTGTAACAGTAGTACCTTCAATGGTCACTCCTTTATTCGTACTTGGAGTCTCTGTAGAAGAGCCATTACCTTCAATGGAAATGACTTTGCTACCCTGTGCCATTTCCGGAGTATTGCCTTTATAATTCACCAAGGTACCCATGACGGTGACCTTCTGACCGACCTTGAGCTGATCGGTAGCTGTGAACTTGTCGCCATTGGTATAATAGCCACGGAACACGTAGAACTGCTCACTTGTAGTAGAGCCATCGTCGGAAATATAATAGTTAGCATTTCCATAGCTGGTATCAATACTAACCTTACTGATGATGCCACTAACATAGACATTCTCCATCTTGCCAGCATCATCAAGCGTAGACGCTGCCGTATTGGCTCCTGCTGCATTGAATGGATTAGCCTGTGTTCCATCACCTTTAGCCTCGCCACTACTTGGCGTATCACCGCCTCCTTCTGCTGTCTTTCCGTTGAGCGAGTAGATATACGACTTACCTTTGCCCTCTGTCTCAGGTGTATTACCGTTGTAGTTGTAGAAGCGACCACAGACGATGACCTCGTCGCCCACCTTGATCTGATCCTCAGCCTTGAACTTCACATTACCAAGATAATAGCTCTGGAAGATATAGACTTCGTTGGAGCCATTGTCGGTGATGTAGTAACTGGCATTGCCAAACTTCTCGGTCTCCACACTCTTGATGTTCTTGATCTTACCCTTGACATAGACCACGGGTGTATACTCGCCTTCGCCTAAACCCTTGATAGCTTTGAGCACTCCAGCCACGTTATACGGGTCAGCTGCAGTACCAGTACCAGACGGTTCCACTTCTGTTGTTTCACCTGACCCACCGCCATTGTTTGTCGGGTAGTCATACGGCATGGGCACGTCCTCGCAAGAGGTGAACGCAAAGGCGACGGCAGCCAGCGCAAAGAGATATGATAATAACTTTTTCATTGTCGTTGTATGTTATATATATAATAAGGTGTATTTACTTGACTGCCTCGATTTTCTCGATATCGTCGAGGCTGCGAATGATGAGCTCCCACGAGTTGTTGTAGCGTTTGAGAATACCTGTGACGTTGACCTTGCCCTGTGGCAGTGGATTGCTGGCGAAGTCGGCATAGTTGCTGGTATAGACCATCGTCGTAGTAGGATATTCCTTGAAGTAGACACTTACTGAGCCTGCTCCGGCACTGGCATCGGCAAAAGTCTTCTTGCCGTCAGCACCCTTGAAGCTCACATTCTTCATGGTGACGAGTTTACCGCTGTAGGTCAGTCCATCGGAAGCAGGCTTCCAACTACTGTTGAAATCGATGGGATCTATCGTCTTGCTCTTGCCCGTCAGGCGGAAATGCTGGTTCCACACGGCACGACTCATACGACCGATAGAGTTCTGTCCTTTTGCACTTGTATAAGGAGTACCAATCTGCGGATGCAAACCATAGTTGCCCACACTGAGTCCATTGAGTTCTATGATCACCTCGGCACCCACGGGGAAGAGTCCGTAGAGACCACCCTGCGCGACACTGATGGTGAGGGCGCCCGTTCCGTCATCGATAACGAGTTCGTTGTAGAGGTTGCCTTGCACATCATTACCGGTGACATAGCCTTTGATTTCCATGGGCTCCTCCACCTTCTTATAACTATAGCTCGTATTGATATAACTTTTGTAGGTCTCTTTCAGTTGAGCAATGGTCACCAGGTTGGTCTCGCTGATGCTGCTATTGCCAATGCCGGCTTCTTCAGCTGTCTTCTCCGGCTCGTCGAAGTCGCCTTGGCAGGAGGTCAGCGTCAGCGCAACGCCGCAGACGAGAAGACCCAACAGATATAATATCTTGCTTTTCATGTCTATCATTGATTAATCTTAGAACTTATATGCGATGTTCAACATACCGTTGGTACCGTAAGCATAGTACTTCTTGGGGTTCTTCGAGAAGCGATAGAGTCGCGAGTTACCCGTAGACGTATAGTCAGAACGGCTCTGCTCGTAACCGCCGGTCACCAGATGGGTGTTGTTGAGAATGTTGGTCACCATGAGATTGATGCTCAGGCTGCCATGCTTCAGATAGATACTGCGGCCAATAGAACCGTCCATCATCCAACCGCCGTGACCCTTATCCTGTGGCGAGACAATCGGATTGCCAGCCTCATCAACGCTGCCGGTCTTGTTCAGACTACTCTGATAGCGGTAATACGGTGAATAGCTCAGGTAGATACGGTCATACCAGTTACCGGCCAGATCAATGAACCAGCCACCCTGATGATAGCTCAGTTTGATGCTCGTGGCGGTAAGTGGTGTACCATTCTCGCGCATATCCTTCACCAAAGCCACATCCTGGTTGTAAGTACCCTGTGTGGAATTGAGGTAGACGACCTTGGCGTTGCTCACGTTCTTGGCATCACTGATAGTGCCGAGAAGTTTGAGGTTGAAGGCTGAGGTAAGCTTAAAGTCGAGGCCGGCCTCCACGCCATAGTAGTCCTTCTTCAGTCCCGTCAGGGAATTATAGGAGAAACTGTTGATGTCGTCGAAGTAGAAGCAAGTCCACTCCGTAGCGTGTGTAATGTGGTTGTAGTAACCACTGATATTGGCGTGCAACCAACTGTTGAGGAACTGATAGCCAATCTCTGAGGAGAAGACATGCTCGTTGTGCAGTTCTCCGACAAAGTCATTGTTCATCTCAGGAGCCACAAAAGCCACGGAAGCCTGCGGTGCCTTGCTGTCGTAGCCCATGCCGAGGGTGAGCGTGTTGCCACCTCCGAGGTTGAAGTTGCCACTGGCCTTGATGCCGCCCTCCAGGAAGTTGGCCGTGCCACTCTTGCCGTAGGAGTTGTTGGCGAAGAGACCGTTGCGCATCTTGCCGTTGCGCTGCATGCTCTGATAGCCCAGGCGACCGGAGATCATATAGTGTACAATGCCAAAATCCTCGGTATAGCTTGTCCAGCCCTGCACGCGATTGGTGAGGATCGTGTAGTCATAACCGAATTTATCGCCCTCGCCGACGACGGCATTGGGATGGTTGAGGTCGTACTGCAACTGGTCGGAACCTTGTGCAAACGTACCGAGCGCGTAGTTGTTGGTGTTGTGATACGAGGCGGCACCCAACAGATCGTCCATCGTCTGATAGTGATAGTTGACATTATGAGCTGCGAAGAATCCGTTGGTCCACGTGCTGTTCTTCGTCAGATTGGTGGTCAGCGAAGTGGACAGCGTGAGGTTCAACTGATTGTTGTGACGCTTCTGGATATAGTAGAGCGCATCCTGCCCGTTGGCTGCAGCCTGGCGGTTGGCATAGATGAGCTCGTCGAAGTTAATCTGTCGGTTGCGCTCACTGCCAGCCAAATATTCGCGGGCATTCTCCCAATCAGCCAACGCGAACTCTGTGTTCTGAACATTGCCGCTATTCCACACATCATAGAAGTTGCTCGGCAACCGCTTGTAATAGTCGGGCTGCGGGTTCTCCGCGTTGTTGTAGTTCAGCTTCGTGCTGGAGTAGATGCTGTACTTACCGAAGAGCGATGTCGTCAGCTTGTTGTTGTCGTTGATGTTCCAGTCCCAGGTGAAGATAGCAGAGGGAGCGAAGTCACGCACCATACGGCTGTTGCGCTTCTTGCCGTCCTGCCAACCCCAATAGGGATTGTACTGGTTGTCGTTGGCCAGCCAATACATCTCATCGGTCGATGCGCCCTGTGTGCCGCGCTCAGTGGGGTTGCCCCATGTCGAGAAAGCAAGGCTGTGACCACCCCCGAGGAGTTTCTGCACGCCGAAGAAATACGACAGGGCATTGTAGGATGTACCCTTGACATATCCGGGATTTGCCCATCGATAGGTGATGTTGGCCGAGTAAGCCCATCCTTTATCGGTCAGACCACTATTATAAGTGTACATGCCACGGAGCACATAGTTGCGATTGGCCGCCGAGAGTGTGATACGCTGTCCTGCCGCCATGGCAGCCGGACGGAAGTTGTAGTTGTTCGACCCGGCAATGCCTGTGTACGAGAAGTTGTTCGACTCGAAGGGCAGTGCCGCCTCCATGCTGCGTGTCTGTTGGTTAAGACCACCGACGAGAGAGTAGCGGAACTGGCCCGTCTCCATGTCGTTGACCGGCGTGCCGTTGATATACATCTCGTTGTACTTCTGATTGAGCGCCCGATACCGGAACCTCATCGGCGAGAACAAATACCCCACCTCCGAGGCATACACATTCGAGCCCGAAGAGACAATGGAGACATTCTGCCCCATGTTCTCGTCCTCACCCAACTGTGCTTCAGTGAAGGTGAACGCAGCCTCACCGACGTTGGTCGAATCGCTCTGTGCGAACGTCAGCGGGGCATAGCTCATGGCCATCACGGCTAAGATAAGCTGTTTTTGCATAATTGTCAGTTGTTATAATACTATTGATAATATGTGCAAATTTACCAAAATAAATGGAGAGTTCACGATTTCTCTTGTTAAAATTCCAAGAAAAGGCCTATTATCTCAAAATAAATTACGATATTTGCAAAGCAATATATCATACATGGATTTTACGACAATAAAGAGACAAATGAAGAGACATCTTTTAGCTATTGCTTGTTTCCTGCTGTTGTGCCTGGCCACATCCGCGCAGAAGAAATACGCCGTCTATGCGGTAGGCTTCTACAACCAGGAGAATTTGTTCGACACATGCCACGACGAAGGCAAGCGTGACTACGACTTCCTGCCTGGCGGCTCGTATCGTTGGAACGGCTTGAAGTATAGCCACAAACTCCACAACATGGCGCGCGCTCTGAGTGACATGGGCACGACGATGCTGCCCGGTGTGGGCTGCTCGGTTATCGGCCTGGCTGAGGTAGAGAACGACAAAGTGCTCACTGACCTCTGCGCACAGCCAGAACTGAAACAGCGCGGCTATCAGTATTGCCACGTTGAGGGTCCCGACAAGCGTGGCATCGACTGTGCCCTACTCTACAATCCCAAGATGTTTCAGGTGAAGACGATGAAACTGGTTCCTTATATCCCTACAGAAAAGCAAGACTCGGGCTTCACCACACGTGGCTTCCTCACGGTCAGCGGCACACTGGCCGGCGAACCGGTGAACTTCATTGTCTGCCACCTGCCCAGTCGCTTCAATGGTTCCTACTATCGTGAGGTAGGAGCTGCCCAGGCCAAGGCTGTCAAAGACTCTCTACTCCGTTTAGACAAGAATGCCAAGGTCTTCGTCATGGGCGATATGAACGACGACCCAACCAACAAGAGCATGCACGAGGTGCTCGCCGGAAAGGAAGACATCAGCAAGGTGGGAAGCGACGACATGTACAATCCTTGGTATAACATCCTCGCCAAGCAGGGCACCGGCACACTGCGCTATCAAGGAGCCTGGAACCTTTTCGATCAGATTATCCTCAGTCCCGCCCTGCTTGACAAGAAGGGAACACACGACTACAAGACGCTAAAATACTTCAAGTGCGAGATCCAGCGCATGCCCTACCTCTTCCAGACTGAGGGTAAGTACAAGGGTGAGCCGAAGCGTACCACAGCCGGTGGCGTGTGGCTCGACGGCTTCTCCGATCACCTGCCTGTCTGCGTGTACTTGGTAAAGGAGGCAAAGTAAAAAGTAGAGAATAGTACCGAGGATCCGTTCGGTATGACGGCGTTGTGCGCCGTCCCACTACTCATTCATCACTCGCCATTCATCATGATTGAAGTTCATCCTTTTGAGCCTTTTCTCCCGTCGAATGCCAAGCTGCTGATGCTGGGCACCTTTCCACCCGCACCCAAGCGTTGGTGCATGGAATGGTACTACCCCAACTTTACCAACGACATGTGGCGCATCTTCGGCCTGTGCTTCTTTGGCGACAAACTGCGGTTCGTAGACCAAGACCACAAGACCTACCGACTGCAGGAACTCAAAGATTTCCTCCGTGACCGTGGCGTGGCCATCTTTGACACCTGCCTGCGCATCCGTCGCACCAAGGGCACCGCTTCGGACAAAGACCTGGAAGTCATAGAGCAGGCTGACCTTGACAGCATGTTGCGCGCTCTGCCAGAATGCAAGGCCGTGATTGCCGCCGGACAGCTTGCCACTACGCTCTTCACTGAGCACTATCATATCGACGCGCGCAAGATGAAGATGGGCGACCATCTCGACTTCACGTTCGAAGGCCGCACTATCCGCCTCTACCGCGAGCCGAGCTCCTCACGTGCCTATCCGATGAAGGTGGAAAAGAAAGCAGAATACTACGACCGCATGTTCCAGGAGATAGGGCTGAAGTAGTACTAAAAGGTTAGAGAAAGAGAAACAACAAAATACAAGCAATATGGAAAACAAAAATAAGAAAGTCACCATCATTGGCATCGCCGGCGGCACTGGTTCCGGCAAGACCACCGTGGTGAAGAAAATCGTGGAGATGCTGCCACCGCACTATGTCACCGTGGTGCCTTTGGACTCTTACTACAACGACACGACGGGCATGACCCAGGAGGAGCGTTCAGCCATCAACTTTGACCACCCCGACGCCTTCGACTGGAAGTTGCTCATCAAACAAGTCAACGAGTTGCGCCATGGTCATGCGATCGAGCAGCCCACCTATAGCTATATCCTCAGCAACCGCTTGCCAGAGACCATTCATGTGGAGCCCAAGCCGGTGATCATCATTGAAGGTATCATGACGCTGCTCAACAAGACCCTTCGCGACATGATGGACTTGAAAGTCTTCGTAGACTGCGACTCCGACGAACGTCTCATCCGCAACATCCAGCGCGACACCATCGACCGCGGACGTACGGTGTCTATGGTCGTGGATCGCTATCTCAAAGTCCTCAAGCCCATGCACGAGCAGTTCATCGAGCCCACCAAGCGCTACGCCGACCTCATCATCCCCCAAGGTGGTGAGAACGTCAAGGGCATCGGCATCCTCTGTAACTACATCGAGGGCCTGGTGCCAAAGAAATAAAAAAAGAAGCTATGCGGTAGGCCCGTCCTCTGATACAATATCATTGGCTTGTCCTGCCACATTGTCCTGCGTCTGCCCAGCATTCCCTCGTACAGACGAGATCTCTTCTGCCTTGTCGAACTGCTTCTTGCAACGATGGATCTTCAGGGCGTCTATGAGATCCACCACACCATAGACCATCATGCACCAGCCGATGATGAGCAGGGGGGCTGAGGCTATTGCGCTCGGCTTAACAAGTGCCACAAGACCCAACAGCAGAATAGCAACGGGCAACACCCACCATACCAAGCCTACTCGGGCAAAGCGGGTTGCCAGTGAGAGACTGAACAGCTGATAGGCTCCACCGGCAATCAGCAGCGCAGCCAGCACAAACATCAGTCCGCCGACGAAAGTCCCAGGACTGAGTGCCATCACGCTGCCCAATATGCCACAACCAACTGCGACAACAGGGAAACGCTGCGGCCGCCGCTGACCCATCTTGCGGCCCTGAGCGTCGTAGAGTTCCACCTGATTATCGCTGTGTTTGCGTGAAGCCATATAGTCGATGAAGCTGATGACAGCAGAGATAAAGAACACGACGCCAATACCCACCGTAATCCACATCACGGCTTGTTCACGATATTGCACCAGAACCGCACCGGCTGCAATAGCACAGCAAGCGCGAAGAATGGACTTGGGAAATCTTTTCATGATGTTATCTACATTTGTTTCTCTTTTGCAAAGATAAGGAAAAAAACGGAAACGATAACGATTACTTGATATTAGTTATACAAAAAATAGTTTCAATCAGGATATGACCACATTATTATTAGTACGTCACGGCGAGACCGTGGCCAACAAAGCACAGATCCTTCAAGGACAGACACCCGGAGAACTCAATGAGACGGGCAAGGAACAGGCCCGGGCCGTACGCGACCAGATGAAAGACATACACATTGACGCCTTCGTAGCCAGTGATCTTCACCGTGCCATCCAGACTTGCGAGATCATTGCCGAGCCGCATGGCAAGGCCATTATCACGACGTCCCTGCTTCGGGAGCGCGACTGGGGCAGCTTCACCGGAAAGTTCATTCCCAACCTGCAAGCCGTGAAGCAGTGGCCCGACGACATCGAGAGCCTCGAAAGCCTCAAGAGCCGCGCCAAGCAGTTCATTGCCTGGGTGAGAGACTCCTTCCCCGACCAGACCGTGCTGGCCGTTGGCCACGGCATCGTCAACAAAGCCATCCAAAGCATCTACTATGGCAAGCCGATGAACGAAATCCAGAAGATGACCAACGCCGAAGTCCGCAAGCTCGTCTTGTAAACACCCCGCCGCCCGCTGCAAGCAAAGAGCCCCTTGCCATCCGCTGCAAGCAAGGAGCCGTCCGCTGCAAGCAAGGATTCCCCCGCCGCAAGCAAGGATCCTACCCGCCCCCTTGCAAGGAAGCAAGCCCTCCGCAAAAAGCAAGCCTTGCACACCGAGTCCTCTCCGTTCGGTTTGCTGCTGCTGTGCAGCAGCCCTCCGCAAAAAGCAAGCCTTGCGCACCGAGTCCTCTCCATTCGGTTTGCTGCTGCTGTGCAGCAGCCCCCTACCAAAAAGCCCGCTCTCCCAGGACAGGAGAACGGGCAAAATGTTATCCAAAATACGACACTTAATACTGTATCTTATATCTATTGATTTCTATCTTCCATTTCCGAAGTGACCGCCACCCGAGCTGTGACCGCCGCCGAAGCTGCCGCCGCCACCGAAGGAGCGTGTAGGAGCGCTGTTGCCGCCACCGAAGGAGCGGGCCGGAGCACTGCTACCGAAAGAGCGACTGGGAGCACTGCCACCAAACGAGCGGCTGGGAGCACTGCTGCCAAATGAACGGCTGGACTCGTTGCTGCGTGTACCAAACGAACGGCTCGGAGCAGAGAACGTGCGGCTGGGCTCTCCCATCGTAGTGCTTCCGCCAAATGAGCGGCTCGGTTGCGTCACGGTAGTGCGTGTACTGCTCTCGCGGGCTCCAAAGGTGCGGGTACGGTCACGCTGCGGGTCATAGCCCGATGGCGTACTCGACACACTGTAGGTACGGCTACCGCCTCCAAAGCTGCGAGTGCCATTGTTACCGCCGAAGCGTGTGCCATTGCCAAAGCTGCGGTTGCCGTTGTCCCGGTAGCCGAAGTCTCTACCGTCGAAGCGTGTGCCTCTGCCGTAGACGCCGCGGTCAAATCCGTCGCGCATACCCATGTAGCGTCCGCCATCTCCGTGACGTGGTCCGTCGAATCGACGTCCGTAGTACCAGCTGCGTCCTCCATTCATTCGCCAGCTGTGACCGCCATAGTAGGTGATGTAGATATTCGGCCGGCCGAAAAAGAAATAATCGCGATGCGGATAGCGTGCGTAGATGCTGAAGTGCCAATACCCACCATTCCAGTAAAGCGGGCGATAGAAATAGGCTGCGTCGACATAGGTACGATACTGCCAGTCAAGCAGCACATAGCTCAAGTCGAGATTGCGTTGGCGCCAATAGATACCATAAAGATCATCATACGTATTGATGCTCATCAGATAATCCAGGTTGATCTCGTAGGCAGCCTCATACTGCGCATCCGTCAGGTTGAGTTCGTAAGCCATCTTGTCGGTCAGGAACAAAGCCTGCTGACGTGCCTGCTCATAACTCATGGCCGATGCCTGAACCGCCATGACCAAGAGGGCGACAAGAGTCAAAACTAACTTTTTCATATCTTCATCTTTTTAATTGTTCAACATATCATGTGACAGAAGGCTGAGACTTGGAGAAGTACTTTTCTCTTCTTCACGTTGCAAAATTAAGAAAAAAGAAAAGACTTATGAAAGGTTTTCCCCTATCGTGGAGAGGAAAATCCCTAAAAAGCCGTAACTTTGCAGAAGAATTAACGATCACAGGCTAAAAAATGACGAAAAGATTCCTTCTTTCCTTCGCCGCTCTCTGCCTCACCAGTGCTGTTTCTGCCCAGTATGCGTGGCAGGAAGGTGCTGATCCCGGAAAGTGGCACCCCGGCAACAACATCAACTACAAAGTGGAGATACAAGGCTCCGTGTCCAGCGGTAAGACTCCTCTTTGGCTCAATGCTAATAAATATGGTCTCTCTTCGCTTGAAGAGAACAATGGTTATCTGCGCGTGCAGGCCATCAGACCGCTGAACAACGACTCTTCCAGACGCTGGGGGCTCGGCTACGGCCTCGATGTGGCGGCTCCCGTTCATTATACCAGCCATGTCGTCGTCCAGCAGGCGTTTGCTGAGTTACGCTGGCTACACGGCACACTCACTGTGGGTGCCAAGGAGTGGCCAATGGAACTGAAAAACAATGCCCTCAGTTCTGGCTCACAGGCTTTGGGCATCAACGCCCGACCGGTACCTCAAGTGCGGCTGGCACTGCCACAATACTGGACGTTGCCCTTTGCCAACCGATGGCTTCATCTCAAAGGACACATCGCCTACGGACGTCTGACCGACCAAAACTGGCAGCATGACTTCACCCAGAAACAATCAAAATATGCCGACGACGTACTCCTGCACACCAAAGCCGGCTATCTGATGATCGGCAATCCCGACCGCTTCTGCCCCTGGTCGCTGGAACTCGGACTGGAGATGGCTACGATCTTCGGGGGTACCGCCTACCGGCCAGACGGCAATG
>Ga0310695_10002299_pt1 | contig 40862 bp, 30 predicted proteins | sample RumenRJG_04DNA_FD_203882 | JGI IMG/M metagenome (GOLD analysis project Ga0310695, IMG submission 203882) | Bovine rumen microbial communities from Lethbridge, Alberta, Canada - RJG_04 (v2) (version 2) | ecosystem: Host-associated > Mammals > Digestive system > Stomach > Rumen | place: Canada...
CAAGCTTCATGTCGAAAGTCACTCTGCGGCTGCCGATGAAGTCAAAGCCTTCGAGCGTGTACGGCTTGACCTCGTTTTTGTACGGAGTCGCGTATATAGCCTGTTTCAGCTCCCAAAGATGATTTTCTGACGGTATCGCCATAATCATCACTGCGTCATTTTTCAGTACTCGCATATACTCTTCGCCGCAATACGGTGCAAACATCGTAAGTAATATATCACAGCTTTCGCTTTCAATCGGTAGGCGAAATACACTCGCTGCCGCAAACGCAACACTCTTCTCGCGTTTCGCTGCGAACTCAGCTGCAACCTTTGATATATCAATCCCGACAAAATCCATAGCAATATCTGACCGGTCAAAAGCTGCTTTTACTGCCGACGTATAGTAACCTTCTCCGCAGCCGGCATCTAAAAAGTGTCCACCGGTTTCGCCATATTTGAGGGTTTCCTCGCAAACCGCGTCACATAGCGGGGAATAGTATCCTTTGTCGAGAAAGTCACGTCTCGCACGCACCATGAGTTTATTGTCGCCATGAACAGCTTTTCCGATATGCTTTGACAGCAACAGATTTACATAGCCGCTTTTTGAAATGTCAAAGCTGTGCCTGCTATTGCAAACATAACTTTTCCCCGATATTTCGAGGTTTCCCCCGCACACCGGACATATAAATATTCCCATCGCTCCACCTCAGAAGTATACACACGGGTCAGTTGAAGACTCTGCTATCTCAACATCAAGCTGTGGAAATTTTTCCTCAAGCAGTCGTCTGAACTCCCACAACACGATGTTTTCAGTGTGGAAATGTCCGCAGTCAAAAATCGTCACTCCGCTGTTTTCTGCTGAGTACCATACATCGTGCTTAACATCGCCCGTAACATACGCATCGCAGCCATTTGCTGCAATATCGGCAATAAATGAACCTCCAGAGCCTGAGCAGAATCCGATTTTTTTCACCTTATCGGCTCCGGCTGACACGCGTATATAATTACAACCGAAAATCTCTTTCAGTGCATCAGCAAATTCAGAAACTGTCAGGCTATTCTTCAACGTGCAAACGTAACCACACTCGTCAGGAGAAAAATACTCAGGCTCGCCCTCAAACTCGAATTTTCGGCTCAATTCACGAAGAATAACTCCATTCGTACCCAGCGGCGATTTGTCCACATTTGTATGCATACATATCGCCGCAATATCTGCACTTACAAGCTTAAAGACAGGGTCATCACGCTTTATGCACCGGCGCGGCTCAAAAATCACAGGATGATGGGATATTATGAGGTCGGCACCTTTTTTGTCAGCCTCTTCAACTACTGCACTGCTGATATCAAGTGCGAGAAGCACTCTGCCGCACTCCATGTTGAAATTTTCGACCAGCAAGCCTGAATTGTCCCATTTTTCCTGAGCAGCGAATGGGTAAATGCTGTCAAAGTAATCGTAGACATCTTTTACCTTCACAAAAGAAATCTGCTTTTCCATCTTCTCCGCAAGAGCTTTGTAGTGGACAGACTCATTATTTTTGCCCGATTTTTTGAGACTATCTGCTATCTTACCGAGTCTTTCAGCTTCTCGTTTTCTGAATTTCTGTGTAAGAGGAAGGTCACTGTCATAGAAACCCCATAGTGTTTCAAACTCTGTCAGACGTTCGTCGTTAATTGATGGCTCAGCCGACATAATCGTGTAGAGCTTGTCGCCATCTTCAGCAATGCGTTCATCGAGTATCTCGAATCCAAGCTCATACAGTCTTTTACGCAGTACTTCAGCTTTGGTCATGGGTTGCAGTACAAGTCTCACGTTTTCAGGAATACACTCTATCGACTCCGAAATTATATCCGCAATAGTCTCGCCGCCCATTCCGGCAATTACTATATCGCTCACACCCTCAAGCGGAACATTCACCAGTCCGTCCGAAAGAATAAGCTCGACCTCATCAGTAATCCCACTCCGTTCTACTGTTTTTTTCGCCGCCGCAAGCGGACCCTCCTTTATATCCGAGGCTATGACCCTTTCACATTTCCCCGAATTTATCAGCTCCGCCGCAAGCAGCGCGTGGTCAGTTCCGACATCGCATACAATTCCTCTTCCGCCGACCATATCGAAGCAGGTTTTTAGTCTGATATCAAGCATATTATCTCTCCGCTCTTCAAAAATTCAGGCGTGCCGGACCTCCGGCACGCCGCAATGTTGCTATTGGATCATTCGTCTGCATTGAGCTTTGCAAAGCACTCGCTGCAGTAAACAGGTCTGCCGTCCTTAGGCTCAAAAGGCACCTTTGCCTCGCCGCCGCAAGTTGCGCATACGCCTGTGTACATCACACGCTCAGCTCTGCCTGCATTTTTTCTTGCATCACGGCAAGCCTTGCATCTCTGAGGCTCGTGAGTAAGTCCTTTTTCTGCGTAAAATTCCTGTTCGCCTGCAGTGAAAACGAATTCGTTTCCACATTCCTTACAGACTAATGTCTTGTCTTCGTACATTTTTAATACCTCGCTTATAATATTTGGACCAAAGCCGGAATCTCACCGGCACCTTTGATAAACAACGCTCTTGATTTAAGCTATCCGGTCATATTGTTTAACTTAATTACTCAGATGCTGACGTATCTTACGCCTTGCACGCTGCATGGCATTATCCACTGCTTTTTCGGATATTCCGAACTTTGCAGCTGTTTCTCTATAGCTTGCTCCTTGTATCACATGGGTAAAAACCTTTCGCTCAACCGCTGAGAGATCAGTTTCCATAGCTTTTTGAAGCTCGGAAAAAAACTCTTTATTGAGTATGATACTTTCCGGAGTTTTATCTTCTGAGAGGGTATCTTCCGGGACTTCATCTATGCTTTCGCATTTAGCAGGTGTTCTCATAGACCTTGTGCAGAAGCTTCTCATCTGATTATTGATACAAGCCTCAGCATATGTCATGAACTTCACTCCCCTGCTGATATCATAGGCAGCTATAGCTTTAAGCAGCGCTATCGCGCCCTCCTGACAGAGGTCATCGCGGTCCGAAACATCGGACGAATACGACACTGACTTAATAAATATAAGCTTCAGACATCTGAGGATAAGCGCTTCGCAGGCAGCCTTATCGGTCCTTGCGAGGACAGCAAGCTCCTCATCAGTTATTCCGCTGAATCGTTTAGTTATATTTTCCAGCAAAATATCCACCCAGCAATCCCACGGCATTAGCCGCACAAAGATAAGCTCCCCATGGAGCATTAATAACCGGCAGCTCCGGAAGGAAACTTGCCTTCCGGAGTTCCGGATAAGTTACATCATTCGCTTTCCTTAGCAGCTTCTTCTTCAGCAGCCTTGAGAAGGTCTGACATATCGAATGCAAAATTCTTCTTAGGTGCATTCTTTGGAGCTTCCTGAACATTATTATTGTTATGAACAGGCTTGTTATTATTGTTGTTGTTTCCGTTATTATATGAACCGCCGGAAACTCTTGCGAAAGCTTCGTCAGCTACCTTATTGTCGAATTTAGGTGTTGAACCTGAAGGAGCCTTTGAGGGTTCAAAATCAGCCTTAGGAGCGTCGAGTCTCTTAGCGATCTCCTTCTCGGAATTCTCAACAGACTTACGAGCCTCACTTACAATAACCTGAGCGTCGCTCATCTTTGTGCTAGCCTGCTCTGCAAGCTTTGTAACAGATGCTGTGATCTCGTTGAACTTTGAATTTACGCTCTCGATCTCATTGAGGAGCATGAGACGTACAGTAGATGACATAGCATTTATCTTGTCAGCCTTGCTGTTAGCGTCGTCAACAGCGCTCTTAGCCTGAGCATTAGCATCGCTGACAGTCTTTTCAGCAGCAGAATTTGCCTTAGCTACGGTCATTTCAGCAGTAGCATTTGCTTCCTTGATAGTCTTGTCAGCAGTAGCATTTGCGTCGTTGATAGTCTTTTCAGCAGTTGCGTTAGCTTCCTTGATAGTCTTATCAGCGTTAGCCTGAGCGTCGGAAACGAGCTTATCAGCCTTCTCCTTAGCTTCCTTGGTAGTCTGATTAGCTTCCTGTTCAGCAGTTTTCTTGAGCTGATCGACAGTCTTCTGAGCCTCTGCGAAGAGAGTACCCATCATGCCGGCAGGATTGCTTGCGTTAGCCTTGAGTTCATTGATCTCATTTGTAAGATCCTTGATCTGCTCGTCCTTTTTAGCGGAATCAGCAGAATCCTTAGTGAGCTTAGCGATCTTAGCCTCAGCTTCAGCGGACTCTTTGATCTTAGCTTCGAGCTGAGCGGTTTTAGCTTCGAGGTCAGCAGTGATCTTAGCGATATCCTGCTTAGCCTTAACGAGTTCAGCCTCAGCTGCGGGATTTCCGGCAGAAGCAGCAGGTGCACCGCCCTTCTTATCAGCAGCAGCGAGTTTGTCGTTTGCAGCCTTGAGCTCATTTCTGAGCTTATCGATTTCCTTCTTTGCAGCCTCAAGTGCAGCAGTTACCTGCGCATTAGGAGCAGCCTGTGTGGGAGCACCGCCCTTTTCAGCAGCAGCCTTGAGCTCGCCTCTGAGCTTATCGATCTCCTTCTTTGCAGCTTCAAGAGCAGCCTGACTCTGAGCGTTTGCCGGTGCAGCACCCTGTCCTGCACCGCCTGCCTTGAGCTGTGCTATAAGTTTCTGGTCTGCATCGTGCTGCTTCTGAAGTTCTTCGTTTTCCTTTTTAGTACTTCTGAGAAGGTTATTTGACTGGTTAAGTTTTTCCTGAAGGTTATCTATCTGATTTCTGAATTTAGTGATCTCCTGAGAGTCAGAAGGGCCTGATTCACGAGCAGCTTTAAGTTCATCTTCAAGACCTGAGATCTTTGAGTTAAGCTCGTCGAGATAGGTAAGTACATCTTCTTTAACAAATCCACCGCCTATTTTAGTGGTTCGTAATACGGTTGGTTCGTCCATGTTTCACTCCGTTCCCCGCAAATCAGTGCGGAATAAAATTAAGGGATAATACGCCTTGTAATAATTATATCATATTTCGCAATTCAATTCAACCATTAAAATGTAGAAATTTTGAGTTGATTTTAGTGCATTTTACTACATTCGATTCACCTTATAAAAAAGCAGTCACCAATTCTGGTGACTGCTCAATTATCTTATTAGTTGCCAAGTATCTTAAGAATATCGTCAAGATCGTAGTCCTGATTAGAAGTTGCAGGCTTTGAAGGAGTATCATTGATACCAAATCCGTCTATAAGCGGATTATCTATCTGGAGAATATTCTCTCCCTCATCTGTAACACCGTCGATTGCAGCATCGTCATCAGCAGGAACTGAAGGAGCATCGGGATCGTCGAAACCGGCAGCGATAACTGTGATAGTCATCTCGTCCTCCATGTCCTCCTTGAATGCTGTACCGAAGATGAACTCAACACCGTCAGCAGCAGTATCTGTGATCATCTTTGTAGCTGCATCAACATCGGACGAAAGGATATCCTCAGACATAGCGATATTGATAAGGAGTCGCTTAGCACCGGAGATAGATGTTTCGAGAAGCGGGCTGGAGATAACTGCGTTTGCAGCTTCTTTTGCCTTGTCCTTGCCGGAACCGTGACCGATAGCCATGTGAGCGTATCCTGCGCCTCTCATGATAGTAGAAACGTCTGCGAAGTCGAGGTTTATGTAACCCTCTTCAACGATAAGGTCTGAAATGCTCTTAACACCGGTCTTGAGAACGTCATCAGAAAGTGAGAATGACTGCTTCATAGTAAGCTGCTGCTTACCCTCAAGAAGCTTCTCATTCGGGATAACGATAAGTGAATCAACATATTTTCTCAGCTCTGCGATACCTCTTTCAGCCTGAGCCATTTTCTGCTCTCTCTCGAAGAGGAAAGGCTTGGTAACTACAGCAACTGTAAGTATATCCATTTCCTTGGCGATCTTTGCAACTACAGGTGCAGCACCTGTACCGGTTCCGCCGCCCATGCCGGCAGTGATAAAGATCATATCTGCGCCCTTGAGGTGTGCTTCGATCTCGTCTCTGTTCTCTTCCGCACTGCGCTGTCCGATCTCAGGCTTATTTCCGGCACCTCTGCCCTTTGTAAGCTTAGTACCGATCGGTATTCTGGTTGTAGCCTTTGACTTATTGAGAGCCTTAGCGTCAGTATTTATAGCGATGTACTCGATATCGTTAACACCTGACTCGACCATGCAGTTAACAGCGTTTCCGCCGCCGCCGCCTACGCCTATTACCTTTATATTAACATCGGGTTCCATAGCTTCTTCATAGTTAAAATCTGACATTTTCGAAACTCCTCCTACTTTATTTATCTTTGTCAATTAATATTATTCAATCTATAAATACACATATAATTTTAGCATATTCTAAACATTTTTGCAAGCGTTCTCAAATCATTTTTTAATTTTGGAGTATCCTACAATTTCAGCATGCCATTTACTTGTGTTTTATACAAAATTGTTACTGTTCGGCATAGTTTTCAGGATTTTGATAGTCATCATAGCCGAAACCGTCACCGTATTCGCCTTCAGCATTGTCATCAGGCTGCCAGTCATTGCCTCCGTCATCGGGTACCCAGTCGCTGCCGTCGCCGTACTGCCAGTCATTTCCACCGTCCTGAGGTTCGGGCTGAGGCTCAGGCTGCGGAACTGCTGTTGTCGTGGTTTCGGCTGTAGTTGTAACGGGGTTGCCGTTTTCGTCAGTTACAGCAGTAGTAGTCATCGCCGCCTCATCGACTTCGCCGTTCGGGCGGAAACTGCACTGCTTTGAACCGATCATTGTCAGGTACCCCTTCTTGCCCTTGACACTTTCGTCCTCCATGACGGTCTGTGCGAGGTCAAGCTTATACTCAACATCGCTCCAGTTGCCCATTTTGAAGAGTATTCCGCTTCTGTAGTTTACTACGATAGCGTACTCATTTGTAATATCAACAGATGAGATATCGCTGTTGTCATCATGGTCAAAGCGGCTTATAAGCTGTTCAAAAACTTCGTTTTTGTTGTCATTTTTTGAGGAAAGCGGTCTGCCCGGAGTTGTATCTGCGGGGTCGAATCCGTAAATCACCGGAATATTTTCAGTATCGGTATAGAAGTTATTGTCTGCGAGTATCTTTCCCTTTCGGCTTACAAGCAGAACTCCGTTTTCGTACTGTATATTATATGCCGGAACACAGCGGGTAACATTTATGCGCAGTGTTGACGGGAAATCTCTGTGTACCTCAGCCGTCTCGACATATAGTCTGTCGTCCAGTATTTTCTGCTCAGCTTTCCGGCAATCAAGTCTCAGAAGATTGTCTCCTGCACGTATCCCCGAAGATTCGACTATCTCTGCCGGTGAATACATTACCGATTCACCTGACACGACTATTTCGTCGATGTTGAACAGGAACGTGAAGCACATCGTTATTCCAGCAACTGCCACAAGCAGTATCACGACAGCCGTATATACGCTCATCATGCGCTTTCTGCGGCGCATACGCTTTCCGCTGTTTTGCCTTTCTATATTGGTCTTTTCAACGTCGTTCATCTTATCGCTCCAAACTCGCTGTCACACGCGGCGAATGTCTCCGCCGAGACTGCGAACAGCTTCCTCAAATTTTTCGTAACCTCTGTCTATGTGCGCTATCCCCCGCAGATGAGTGGTACCCTCAGCTGAAAGAGCCGCAGCTGCCATAGCTGCTCCGCCGCGCAGGTCTGTTGCTTCAACGTCTGCTCCGTGGAGCTGTGTTACTCCGCGGACTACTGCCACTTTCCCCATGACCTCGATATCTGCGCCCATTTTTATGAGTGCAGCCGTGTGACGGTAACGGCAGTCAAATATATTCTCCTCAAATACACTCGTTCCGTCCGCACGGATAAGTGCCGCCATAAGCACAGCCTGCGCATCTGTCGGAAATCCCGGGTGCGGCATGGTACGTATGCGTTCGCGGACTGCTTTAAGCCTTCCGCTGCTTCGGAGGTATATTCTGTTTTCGCCGGTGCATATCGTGCAGCCGGTCTGTTCAAGCACTGTAAGAAACGGCTCAGTTTCAGCAGTGCACGCATTTTTAAGTATCATTTCTCCGCCCGCAGCAGCGGTCATGGAGAGGTATGTTGCTCCGGCAATACGGTCCGGCATTATCGAATATTCACAGCCATGGAGTTCTTCCACACCTTTTATCACGATACTGCTTCCGCCGTCGCCTTTTATATCAGCACCGCGGACGCGGAGAAATCTGCAAAGGTCGCATATTTCGGGTTCGCGTGCGGCATTGTTTACGATAGTTTCGCCGTCTGCCGTAACAGCGCAGAGAATGATATTCTCAGTCGCTCCGACCGACGGAAACGGCAGTGTTATTCTTGCTCCATGAGCTCTTCCGCCGTTTATACGGCAGTGTATCCTGCCGCCCTTGTCGGAAATATCCGCCCCCATCTTTTTCAGCGCCGCAAGGTGCATATCTATGGGACGCGGTCCGAGTTCGCAGCCGCCGGGAATACTTACTGTACACTCGCCGGTCCTGCCAAGTATTGCGCCCATAAACATTATAGACGAGCGCATTTCACGCATGAGCGTTTCCGGTATCTCGCTGCCCTCCGCTCCGTCAGGGTCGATGACGGCTATTCCGTCGGAGATCCTGCACTTGCAGCCGAGACAGTTGAGAATCCTTGAAGCGGAGTATACGTCCGTAAGCTCCGGACAGTTTTTCAGCACCGTCTCCCCTCCGCCAAGCAGAGCCGCTGCCATTATCGGCAGGGAACTGTTTTTGCTTCCCTGCAATGTGAGTTCACCGCTGAGACGGTGTCCTCCCGTAATTATGAATTCCTGCATAAGACCACCTCGCAGCTTTTTGTGTATATTATGCTGTAAGGTGGATTTGCGTTACTTTACGGCGGATAATCACCGCTGTATTTATTACTGTACTCCGATATAATTTGCTTTTAGGAACGAATCAAAATTATTCGCCATATCATCAGGGATAACTGTGTACATCATGTGTCCCTTATCAGTGAGATAGACCTTTCCGCCGCATTTTTCCGCATATTCAAGCCCTATCTGCCGCCAGCTTACATTCTTGCTGAGAGTTTTCATGTCGCTTATATAGAAACAGCACGGACACTTAGGTATGCCGGTCTTTTCAGCTCTCATGGCATTTTCCGTCATGAGACGTGCCTCCTCGTAAAATTCTCTGTTGGCTATATTACGATAGAAGAGTCCTCGGTATACCTCCTTCTCATCGGGAGTAAGCTCATTTCCCGACATCAGTCCGGAGGCGTCCTCAGTCTTTTTCTTGGCTATCTTTGCGAATAAACCGTCCTTGGAAATAGTCTGAAGCAGTTTGAACTGCTTATCGAGCATCTTCAGTCTTTTCAGCTCCGTAATTTCCTTCGACTGCTGTATTGCTGTTTCCGGTATACCCATGTCTATACTGAGTATAGCTTCGACCTCTTTCGGATATGTGTTCGCCCAGTATATAGCCTCGAATCCGGAATAAGAATGCGGTGCAAGTACATATGGCGGCTCAATCCCAGCCATTTTCAGTGCTTCTCTGTCCTCGAAAACGAGCTTTTCAAGGAGCCGCTGGCTCTTCATACCTTCGCTGAATCCGTATCCTGCCTTCTCTATGACTACGACCCTGTATTTTTCAGACATTCTGCGGTAAAGCGGTCTGTATTCAAGTACCGGACAGGTAACTCCGTTTCCTGCCATGAATACTATAGTAACTTTTCCACTGCCTTCTGTATAAACGTTTAGCTTTGTTCCGTTTACTTCAACTTTGTTCTCGTATTTCATTTTCTACCCTTCTCTATAAGCTTTTCTATAACTTTGAGGATTCGGTCATTAGTATCATTGAGGTAGAGGTCAGCGGCACTCTGTGACATTATCTCAACTCTGTCGGGAGAATCATAGAGCTGCTCTATTTCGGAAATAATCCTCTCGTTTGTAACGTCCTTCTGCTCAATTACTACTGCCGCACCTGCCTTACCGAGTACCATTGCATTGTGGTACTGATGATTTCCGGCAACTATCGGCGACGGTATAAGTATTGAGGCTTTGCCTGCCGCTTCCAGCTCAGCAAGTGTTGAAGCTCCGCTTCGGCAAACTACAAGGTCAGCCGCCGCAAGACACACGTCCATATCGTTTATGTACTCGCTTATACGCAGGCGGTCGCTTTTCAGGGGGATTCCCGCTTCTTTCATTGCCTGCGGGAAAGTGTCCTTCCCCATTCCACCGTAGCCGTGAATATGGTTAATATTCAGCTTCTTGCCGGTGTGCCACTTAACCACCTCGGTCATTGTATCATTTATGCAGCCTGCTCCGAGACTTCCGCCAAACGAAAGAATCGTGAAGTCGTCGTTGAATCCGAGCTTTTTGCGTGCTTCCGCTTTGCTTATTGAATTGATGCTGCCGCGGACAGGAAGTCCGGTAACACTGTACTCGAACTTGCTCTTATCCATGAAATTGAGAGCTTCCTCAAAAGTGAGCATTACGTAGTCAACCTCTTTTGAGAGGAGGCGATTTGTAACTCCCGGATAGGCATTCTGCTCATGAATAGCTGTTGGTATGCCCATTCTTGCAGCTTTGCGGATAACGGGTCCGGCTGCGTAACCGCCTGTACCTATTGCGATATCAGGCTTGAACCCTTCGATTATCTCTTTTGCTCTGCGTCCTGAAGTGGCGAGATAAGCAATAGCCTTGGCATTTCTGCCGATATTTTCGATAGATATCCTTCTCTGAAAGCCTGCTACCTTGATAGGTTCCATTTTATATCCTGCCTGCGGTACAAGCTTAGACTCCATTCCTTTCGGTGTTCCTGCGAAAAGGAACTCCGCGTCCGGATATTTTTTCTTGATGATATCTGCGATAGCAAGACCGGGGTTTATATGTCCGCCTGTGCCGCCGCATGAAATGAGAACTCTCATATATCTGCTCCTTTATGCATTTTTCGGTTCGTCATAATCAGGTTCATCGGGTTCGGGTGCAGGAACTGCCGGTTCAGGTTCTTCCGGATAATACCTGTGCTGTGAAATATTCAGCATTATGCCCATCTCGACAAGCTGCATGACAAGTGCCGTACCTCCGTAGCTGAAAAACGGAAGGCTGATACCGGTATTAGGTATAAGGTTACTTACAACGGCGAGGTTAAGTACAGTCTGAATACCTATCTGTGTTGTGATTCCGACTGCAATAAGCATACCGAATCTGTCCTTGCATCTTATTGCTATCGAGTAACCCTCTACAATAAGAAGGAAGAATACAATGATTATGGCGAGTGCTCCGATGAAGCCGACCTCTTCGCATACTATTGGGAAAACAAAGTCGTTCTTAGTCTCAGGGAGATAGAGGTATTTCTGACGGGAATTGCCGAGTCCGAGACCGAAAAGTCCGCCTGAGCCTATAGCTATGAGCGAGTTTGCAGTCTGCCATGTGTCGTTGAGAACGTCCGAGAAAGGGTCTCTCCATGACTTGAGACGTACTTCAACGTAACTTCCCGGAACCTTTGCCTGCCACGCAATATAGCCAACTGCGGCAGCTGCTGCACTGATTCCGAGTGCGAGGTACTGTTTAAGGTTTGCACCGCCGCAAAGTACCATTGCAATAGCGATAGTGCTTATGAGAATGATACCGGAAATGTGCTTTTCAAGTGCGATAAGTCCTACATACAATCCGAGAAGCAAAGCGTATTTGACAATTCCTGTAGCAAATGTGTTCATCTTTTTGCCGTCGCGCTCCATGCTGTAGGCAAAGAAAATTATAAGTGCAAGCTTTGCTACCTCAGACGGCTGAAATCCGATAGGACCGATGTCTATCCATCTCTTAGCACCCATCGAACCGCCCTCGTCGTTACCCATTACAAGAACGAGTACAAGAAGTACCGCTACACCTATATAGAACAGTCCGGAAATGTTGAAATTCCTGAACACAGCAATGTTAATTTTTTTGAAGTTGTGATAGTCCATTTTCATGAATACTATCATCAGAACAAAACCGACTCCGGCATAAAATGCCTGCTTCTTTGCAAAATAGAGTCCGTCATTAAAGTCGTTATATGCCCACGCATAGCTTGCGGACGCCATCATGACAAGTCCGACTACGAGCAGTATCATTACATACGCGAAAAACGGCAGACTTATATCGCTGGTCCTGCCGTCTCCTACGAAAAACCGCAGGATACCGCCTGAACGTTTCCTTTTCCTTGTTTTAGCCTGTGCCATTTGGTCCTCCTACAGTTTAATAATGTCAGTTGAATGCCAGCAGAGTTACTATTCCCAGAACTCCGAAAACAATACCTGCAAGCGAGAATGTGATAACTATCTTGTATTCGCTGAATCCGCTCATCTCGAAATGATGGTGGATAGGTGTCATTTTGAATATACGTCTGCCTTCGCCGTACTTTTTCTTTGTGTATTTGAAGTATGTTACCTGAATAACTACTGAAAGTGCCTCGATGATATAAACAAGCGCAACGAGAAGCATGAGCAGGTGCTTATGAAGGATAAGTCCTGTACCTGTTACAGCCGCTCCGAGGAACATCGAACCGGTATCGCCCATGAAGCATTTAGCAGGGTTGAGGTTCCATATAAGGAATCCGAGACATCCGCCTGCAAGCGCCATAGTGAAGCACGAAAGCTCGTTTTCGCGGAGATATCCACAGCATATTGTGAATATCAGCATTGCAATGAATGTTACCGAGCCGCAGAGTCCGTCAACACCGTCTGTGAGGTTTACTGCATTAGTGAGGTAAATTATCACCGGTATCATGATGATGTAGTAGAATATTCCCAGTGAAGGCGACTTCCAGAAGCCGAGGTCGATACAGGTCGAGCCGTCGCCGAATTTGAATATCAGAAACAGGAAGCCGAGTGAGAAGAGAGTCTGAAGAACAATCTTCTGCATGGGAGATAGTCCGTCATTATTCTTGCGCGCTACCTTGGTGTAGTCGTCGATGAAACCGATAAGTCCGAAAAGGAGCGAGAATACCAGTACTGCAAGAAGTCGGTAGAATGCATGATGCGTTTCCGGTGCAGTAGAATCGAGACCGTATCTTATGCGGTATGCCCAGTAGCCTCCTATCGACATGAGCGTTGTTGAGATTATGAACATGAATCCGCCCATTGTCGGAGTGCCCTGTTTTTTAGCGTGCCACTGCGGTCCGTCCTCAGTTTTGATAGGCTGTCCGAACTTTATCCTGTGCAGGAACGGAACAAGCCATTTTCCCGATATTCCAGCTATCGCGAACGATACCAGTGCCGTAAGCAGATTTATTATCCATAATGACATATATCAATACAACTCCAATTTTATTAATTAACTTCTAAATTCTGAAATCAGGACCGGAATTATAAAAGTTTCAGTCCTTCCGCAACTATCTCACGCTCGTCGAAGTGGATATGTTCCATGCCGCCGAGTATCTGATAATCTTCATGACCCTTACCTGCAAGTACTATTATATCGCCTTTCTGTGCGATTTTAAGTGCGTGATATATAGCCTCGCGGCGGTCAACTACCACATCATATGGTGTAGAAGTTCCCTCAAGGCCTGTGAGTATTTCGCTGATTATAGCTTCGGGGTCTTCGTTTCGCGGATTATCCGATGTTACTATCAGCTTATCGGCATACGCTGCTGCCGCCTTTGCCATTTTCGGTCGCTTTGCCGCGTCACGGTTTCCGCCGCAACCGAACAGACATATCAGTCTGCCGTCAGTGTACTCCTTTACGCTGCGGAGAACGTTCTCGATAGCGTCGGGAGTATGTGCATAGTCGCATATTACTGTAAAATCGCGTCCGGTAGGAATGACCTCGCATCTGCCCTTTACTCCGTTATACTCCGCTATAGCCTTGAGTATGTCGTCGGTCGGGATATTCTCGCGCAGACATACAGCAATCGCAGCTGTAAGGTTTGATACGTTGAAAAGTCCGGGGATACGTGTCTTTACAAGGTTAGACTTACCTCCGCGGCAGAACCAGAAACTGCTGCCTGACGATTTCATTCTTATGCCGTCAGCGTAGATATCAGCGCTGCATTTAACGCTGAACGAATACTTCTCGCATTCAACCTCATTATAGAGGCGCTTGCCGTATTCGTCGTCAATGTTGATTATCGCCGCATCGCAGACATCGAAGAGCATTTTCTTCGCCTGAAAGTAGTCTTCCATATCCTTATGATAGTCAAGGTGGTCCTGAGTGAGATTTGTGAACACCGCAGTCCTGAACCATGATGAACCGATACGGTTCTGAACAAGTCCGAACGAACTTACCTCCATTACCACGTATTCGCAGCCTGCTTCTGCCATTTTCGCAAGCAGTGCCATGAAATCGTAAGTCATGGGAGTGGTATTCTCCGTATGCAGGATCTCGTCGCCTATCTCGTTCTGTATCGTTCCGATGAGACCGGTCTTATGTCCGGTCGTCATGAGAATGTGCTTTATAACATTTGTTGTCGTGGTCTTGCCGTTTGTACCGGTAACACCGAGAAGCTTCATCTTGCGTTCGGGGTGACCGAACCATGCGGCGCACACCTTTCCGTAGAGGAAACGCGAATTCTTCGTGATTATCTGCTTATCGCCGAGTCCTAAATCACGCTCGCATATTACTGCTGCTGCACCCTTTTCAAGCATTTCCGCAGCTGCATCGTGTCCGTCGAATCTGCCGCCCTTGATACAAACGAAGAGGCTGCCCTCAGTCACCTTGCGAGTGTCGTCTGTAATGGAGCTTATCTCTGTCTCGCCGATAGTGGTTACGGCGTTATTTTCAAGTAAGTCCTTTAATTTCAATCTGACCGCCTCCGTTTTCATTAAATCAATCACCGTCTGAATTAACGATGAATTCTACTTCTATGACTGAACCTACCGGAACTTTCTTGTTCGGCTCGGGAGTCTGACTCGATACGACCGCTCCGTCACGGCGGACTGATGCGCCCTTAGCAACATAGTTGAGCTGTCTGTACGATACGTTGTCGTTTACCATACTCGGTGTAAGACCTGTCAGGTCGGGAACTTCTGTATAGTCAACAACGTGAGATGCCTCAGTGTAGAGGTAAACCGTTCCGTCCTTAGCTATTTTTGAACCTGTAACAGGCGACTGCGCTATTACAGATGTACCGCTTCCGATAACTTCCGCATTGATGTTAAGGTCAGCAAGAGTCTTTTTCGCTGACTCAAGGTCGCCCTCAAGGAGAGGTACTGACACGTCGAGGTTATCAAGCTCGTCGTCGGAATACTCGGGACTGAATCCGAGATACGGCAGAATATCCGTGAGAATATTTCTTACTGTAGGAACTGCAACTGTACTTCCGTAGTAGCCGATTTCCTTGTCAGGCATATCGGCAAGTACAAGAAGGATTATCTCGGGGTCTTCCGCCGGCATGAAACAGCAGTAAGATGCACCGTACTCCTGGTCCTCCGGCTTTTCTTCCTCGCCCTTCTGTACAACGAGGTCCTTAGCGGTAATAGAAAGTCGCTGTGATGTACCCGACTTACCGCCTATAGAGTAACCCTTGATATTAATGTTACCGCCGTCACTCTCAGAAACGACTCTTTCAAGTGCATCGCGCATTTTAGCAGATGTTTCCTCAGATACTACCTGACGTCTTACGGTACGCTCATTTTTGAGCACAACGTTGCCGTCTTCGTCGAGTATCTTGTCAACAACATATGGCTGAAGGAGGTATCCGCCGTTTATTACTGCACAGTACGACGTTATCATTTCAAGCGGAGTTATAGTCTCACCCTGTCCGAATGAACATACTGCAAGGTCTACCGCTGACTTATCCGGCGGCATTACGCCGTATACTTCAGCCGGAAGGTCTATACCTGTCGGCTCACTTAGTCCGAATGCGTCGAAGTAATAGCAGAATTTTTCAATTCCGAGGCGCTTGCCTATCTCCATAAAAGCAGGGTTACACGAGTGCATGAGTGCCTCCTGATACGTCTGAGCGCCGTGACCAGATACAAGGTGGCACTTGATAGGAGCGTTAGCTCCCGGAATCTCGACCTGACCACTGCAATAGAATGAATCCTTGTCGAGGTCTATGAGGTTTTCCTCAAATGCCGAAGCACTGGTTATTACCTTGAATACCGAACCCGGCTCATAGTTTTCAGAGATGCACTTGTTCTTCCACTGCTTTTCTCTCGCTTCTGCAATAGCCGCCTTCTTGGTATCTCCCTCAACAGCGTCTATCTGAGCCTTCATCATGGGGTCCTGTATGGTATAAGGGTCGTTGAGGTCGAAACTCGGATATGTAGCCATACCGTAAATAGCGCCTGATTTTGCGTTCATAAGTATTGCACATCCACGGTTCTTGACCTTGAACGTCTCTACCATTTCCTGTAGATGCTCTTCAAGTTTGTACTGTATATTCATATCTATCGTTAAATAGATATCATCGCCGTTTTTTGCGGGATAGGTCTTGGAGTACCTGTACGGAAGTTCGTTTCCGTTTGAGTCCTTGGCGGAAATGGTTCTGCCGTCGGTACCGGATAGGTAGTCATCGTAGTAGGCTTCAAGTCCGTATATTCCGTATCCGTCGGACGCGGTAAAGCCTATAACAGGTGCGGCAAGCTCGTTCTGCGGGTAGTATCTCTTGGTATCCTCCTCAACATTAAGGCAGGTCATATTATACTTACCGAAGAACTTTATAAGTTCGTCCGCAACAGGTTTTTCTACCTGAGTCTTTAGCACGCTGTACTGGCTGTTTTCCTCCATTGCAGAAGCAACTTCCTCAGGTGTTATTGTGAGCTTTTCAGAAAGAAAAGCGATAGCCTCCTGACGGAACTGGTCACCCGAAGCGGGAAGGTCATTTTCGATGACAGCCTGTTTTTCGTTTCCGCTTTCATCAGTTGTAAGCTCTATATCAGGCTTATAGGTACCGTTTTTTATCTCCTCGGCACGCTTGTCGATTTTCTCCTGCAATTCCTTCATATTCTCACGGAAGCGCTTGGGGTCGAGTATGACCTTGTATACAGAAGCACTCTTTGCAAGAGGAGTTTCCTTCGCATCGTATATCGAACCGCGGTGCGCAGGTATGATTATCGAGCCGAAATGCTGGTCGTTCGCCATTTCCTGATATTTTTTGTTATCTATGACAGATATCTTGAAAAAGTTAGCGGCAACTCCGCCGAACAGCACGAAAAATGCGGCTGTCATAACGTATTTTGTGCGAATTTTCATTCCCCTCGTAGGGAGATTCTTATTAGCCATCAGACTCTCTCTTTCTATGATTAGTATTATCGCCGCAGTATCTCAACGCTTGAGCAGAGAAACTGTGCGTTTTACTTATTTTCCCTAAAAAATAGAATAAGGCAGAGTACTTTCGTGCCCCGCCTTTGAACATCTTGTTTTTTTATGTGATGTCCGTTTCTATTGATACGACGCAGATTGATCAGCGCTTGTCAGGCGCTGGACTCGCTCCTTCCCTGTCCGTTACGCTCCGGACAGGGGGAAGCAGTCCTGTGATATTCCGATCACCCGCTTTGTATCTCCGTGTTCTACTATCACTACGGCATTTTTATTATATCGCCGTTAGTATTTTAAAATAAATATTGGGCAGTCCTGTTAATATATATATTGGTACTACCCTCTGAAATATTCCACACAGCGGTCAAAAATCTCCCTGACCTTTGCGAGGACGCCCTCGTTCTGCTTAGGAATACTTACAACGTCGTCAGTCTGTATCTCGATGTACTTTATCTGTGAAGAGTCTATTTTCTTCATTCCGAGTTCATTCTCAGCATAGTCCTCGACGTTTTTCGCAGACATCTTGCTTTCAAGCTCAGATTGTAGGCGAACATTTTCCGCCTCTGCAAGTTCAAGCTCATTATTGAGTGATGAGACCTTGCTGTACATCGTGTTTCGTCTGTCGAGACTGTAAATTACCGTTCCGAGCATAACGAATGCAAGAGCAGATACCAAAATAATATTAAATAAGGAACCGCTTTTTACTTCTGTTCTTTTCATAGTTATTGGCGGTTGTTCCTCAGGCTTTTCCGGTTTGACCGGAGCTTTCGGCTGCGGAGCGGCATTTGCGCCGTATGCTTCCGCGTTGTAGCGGTAAACAGAATCACGTTCAGCCATCGCCAGGGACACTCCTTTCTATTATTCTGAGCTTTGCACTTCTGCTTCTGTTGTTGCTTTCAAGTTCTTTTTCATCAGCCTCTATAGGCTTACGGTTCACAAGTTTTCCCTGCGGCTTGCGTCCGCATACACACTGGGGAAAGTCGGGCGGACATATACAGCCTTTACACCATCCGGCAAATCGCTGTTTAACGATTCTATCCTCTAATGAATGGAAGGTGATAACGGCAAGTCTGCCACCGGGTTTCAGAGCTTCAAACGCTTTATCGAGACCTTCTGAGAGGTGGTCGAATTCGCCGTTCACAGCGATACGTATTGCCTGAAACGTTTTTTTACAGGGATTCTTATCTCTTCTCGCTTTCTGCGGGACGCTTTCGCGTATGAGATTGGCGAGCTGCAATGTTGTTTCGATGGGAGCTGTTTCTCTTGCACGTATAATATTTGAAGCGATGCGGCGCGAAAATTTTTCTTCGCCGTATTCAAAAATTATTTTGGCAAGCTGCTGTTCATCGAAAGTATTGACAATATCCGCTGCACTCATTCCTGTCTGACTCATTCTCATGTCGAGCGGAGCATCGGAATGGTAAGAGAACCCGCGGCTCTCTTCATCGAGCTGATGCGACGATACACCGAGATCCATAAGGATACCGTCCACGGCATCAATGCCGAGTTCGTCAAGCACCTTATCAAGTTCGGAGTAATTGCGGTGGATCACCATCGCATTTCCGAATTCTGACAATCTTTCCGTAGCAGCTTTCACTGCATCGGGATCGCGGTCAAGGGAGATAAGTCTGCCTTTATCGCTCAATTTTTCGGCTATTGCGGAAGAATGTCCGCCTCCTCCGGCTGTACAGTCAACATAGACACCGTCAGGGTCTATATTAAGTCCGTCTATAGTCTGATGGAGAAGAACAGGAACATGACTGAATTTCATATAACAAACTCCTTAATTTTCAGCGCATATCACGCAAAGACACAAATAGACTGCTATAAGCAGTTCAGTCTTTATTAAAGTACGAGATCTGCAAGTGCAGCCATCTCTTCTTCAGGATCAATGTCGTTTACAGTTTCAGCGAACTTAGCGCTGTCCCATATCTCAGCCCTGTTCAGGTTGCCGATAACTGTGATATCACCTGTGATCCCAGCGTATTCTCTCAATTCCTGAGTGATAAAAATACGTCCCTGCTTATCGGGGATCTGTTTATCAGCGCTTGAGATCAGCTTTCTTCTGATAGCAGTACCCTTAGGACCTGTTATCTTATTAAGCTCACCACAGTATTTATTGTATTCCTCAACAGAATACACGGCAACATAGTGATTGTCATAACCCTTGCAAAGATAAAATTCAGCACCGAGGATATCGCGAAGTTTGTTCGGGAAGCTCATACGACCCTTAGCATCGATACTCGGATTATAAGTACCGCACAATGGTTCGCCCATGACCTTCGCCTCACTTTCCTTCCGTTCGGTGCATTGATTCACCTTAATTTGGGTTTTATCACAACTCAATGCCTTTTTTTGCCCTAGAATTATTATATACTATTATCAAAGACAATTCAAGTGAAAAACTCAACAACGCTCTCTGGAATTGAAGCAATATTTTTAGTGACTTTGTTAAAAATCGAAACGTTTGTTCTCTTTTTAGTATTTATATTTTACTATATTTTTACCACTCATCACCTTTTAAGGTGAAAAAAGGTATGAAAACAGGATTTTTTCACCTTTTTTCTTCCCTCCCCCATAAAATACAGAATAAGTCTCCGGACACAGCCGTCCGCTGTGCCCAAAGACTTATCATATCTTATAGTGTAACTTAGTGGTGTATCATTCTGTAATTTCAGTAGAATTACTTGTAGTCTCTACTGCTTCAGTAGTAAAATCAGGAACTGTTGTTTCCGTGATCTGCCCGGTAGTAAACGGAACAGGCACAGGCTCAGACGTCGGTTCTGACGTTGGCTCTATTGGCGGCTCTTCCGTCGGAACTTCGTACCATGAGGGTTCCTCATTGGGATTCTCATAAGCCTCGGGGTCCGTTAAAGCAGTTTGACTGCCGATATCAGTAGGTTGATTATTTGCGTAATATACCGCCGGTGTATGCTCATACTCAGCATTCACAACTCTCGGAGTAGAAGAACCGTGTTCCGGTATCTCCTCGCCGTCGGGTCTGGGGGTATAATAGATAGTGAACTTTGACGACTTGAGTCCGATATCGAGTTTAAAATCGTAACCTCTTACGGTCAGCTGATCGTCGATATTGACTGATGTGACGTAGCCTGTTTCTTCTGAATATGTAGGCTGTATCCAGTTTTCAGGATTCTTTGAGAGTTTTATGCCGTATGCACTCTGTATCATATTCCTGAGCTGGAAGTCATCGATGTATGTAACTGTTCCGTAGTGCGGATCGTAGCCAGCGTCGTAATCGCTCGAGACTGAACGGAGGTACGGCAAGTCAGCCCAGAATACCTCGTCGCAGTTTGCGGTAACGCCTCCGCATGAAGCAGAGAACATCGTAAGCGCGTAATCATCGTCGTAATAAAGTGCCTGACCAAGCACATCGTTAACAGCGTCAACAACTACCTGCGGCGGATTCGGTTTACATCTGAGGTCGCAGGCATCGTTGTTATGGTATTTACAGTACGTATACACCGCAACAGCCTGAGCCTTTATAGCCTCATAGTTCATTCCGCTTCCGACCTCGTTGAAGACGATCTGTGAAACCATAGAGACAACGTCTCCGGAAACTCCGGCAACTGTTATCTCCTCGTCTTCCGCCATACCCGTATCCATTAAATATGTATCGGGATAATAGTGGAAAAGGATATCCTGATAGGTCCAGCCGCTGTAGGTAGCGTAGAAATTCGCGCCATTCTGGCTCATTCCGACACCGTGACCCCAACCGTATGTAACGATCGCGAACTGTCCCGGATTTGATTCGATCTCCGGCTCACTCTCAAATCCCGGAATATCCCCGACATATCCGCCGGTGACATTCAGTGCAACTGGAGTGGGCTTTTTATTTTTGTTCTTATTCTTTTTCTCTCCGCTGTTTTCAGCCTCGGGAGATGCCTCATAGCTAATGAGTGAAAGGCTGTCGTCGTAGTCTCCGAGTTCTGCTTTGTACCACTCAGGCTCTTCCTTCTCTGTCTCTTCATTTTCACTGGCAGAGTCTGCGGCAGCAGAGGTTTCCTCTGTCGTACCCGTGGTATTTGCAGATGTTGTCTCTTCGGCATTTGCTATACTTGAAGTGTTCGCACAAAGGAGTACCGCACTTACAAAAACAGATGCCGCCCTATTAAAAGGGAGTTCTGACTTCATTGCTATCACCTCATGACTTTCAGACCTGCTCCGTTACCGGGAGCGAGTCCGTTTATGTACAGCTTACTGTTCCGCTGCTTCGGAGTTTTCCTCAGCGTTTTCCGCGGAAGCTTCCCCGGAAGATGGTTCAGTAGGCGTGTGGGCTTTGATGTATTCTTCAGTCCTCTTGACTGTTGCAAGGTCGTCGGCAGACTCACCGTCGCGCAGACGTCTTGCGATTACTATGAAACGCGAGTTATCCTCGTCAGCATAACAGGTAGACATCGTGAGCAGCTTATCGCCGTACTTGACGTCAACACCAGTGTCAAACAGCTGACGTGACCTTGCCTTCTCCATATACTCGTTGAAGGTCGCTTCGTCATCGAGCTCTTCCATCATCCAATAAAGATAATCGGACTCAGCACTGCCGCTTGTTATCGCGCAGCAGCAAATGACGTAGTCATAGTCTTTATAATTTGAGCTAAGCTCAACAAACGGAGCTTTCTCGAAATAGTCATAATCCTGACGGTATCTGCGCAGTGAACCGAACATCGTATTATTTGCCATATTATGACCGTATATCACGATATTTTCCGACTGCGACTTTTCAACCGCACCGAAATTATCGGTATAGTCCATGAAAAGTGTACCCCCGCGGTCACTCTGACCGTGGAAATCATGGTCGAGGTAGAAATAATTCGGGTCAAAGGCAGCTTCGCCGTAAAAAGGCTGACCTTCGGAGATAAAACCGGGGTCTTTGACGATAGGATAGTCAACATCAGTGTTGTTTATCCTTATCCAGCCGGTGACGTCCTTATTCTGTTTAAGGAGCTGTTTTGCACGCTCTGTCATTCCCTTGCCCGATGGGACATAATCGTCGAAAACGGGTATAGGAGCGTCGGTAGTCTCTTCGACTGTTGTCTCGACCTTTCCGACGATGTGTTCGTCATTTTTAGATGAGCAGCCTGAAAAAGCTGCCGCAGTCATACCTGCTGCAAGTGTTATAGCTCCGCAGGCTGTAAGCATTCTTATTGCTTTTTTCATGTGTCTATCATTCCTCGGTATTTGCAGATTCTGTGGTTTCGGGTTCTGTTTCTTTCTCTTTTTCATCCGCCGGACCATAAGGTGTAAACGGAGCGTTCGGGTCATATCTGCCGTCACGCGTCTGCGAATAATTGCTGGACTCGTAGAAGAAATTCGGCCACTTCACATTCGGGTTAGCCTCGCTGTTCTGCGTGCCCTCATATGGGTCCTCACCGTCACGCACCTTTCGTGCCATGAGGATAAGTCTGCCTCTTTCATCATCAAGAAGCGTATTGCAGGTCGAAAGCGTCAGAAGCTCATCGCCGTACTTAACATCTATATCATTTGTACGAATAGTACGTTTTTTCGCCTCGTTCACAAATTCGTAGAACTCCTTCTCGTCCTCGAAATCGATATAGTCCCAGCACTCAAAGCTGGTATCGGTATCGTCCTCGGCATCTATGAGGAAAAAGGCGAATATTTTATATGTGTAGGTATCGTAGTTTGAATTGAGCTGCACTATCGGATGCTGAGCGTAATAATCGGGATTACGCTGATAGTATTTGAAAGTTCCGAACATACTCTCGTCAGCCATGTTATGACCATGAATGACTATATTGTCGGAATTCTCATGTGCAAGGTGGTGGTCGATGACATAATCGAAGAAGTTTCGTCTGTCCATGAAGAGTGAACCCGCACGCGCTTCTTCACCCTTGAAGTTTAGTTTGAGATACTTCTTATTATCGTCAGCCTGCACGACCGGAAGGGAAACTATCGGTTCGCCGTCAACAGTCGGAATCGTGAGATAACCCACGACATCGTCGTTGATATCGAGGAGCATTTTTGCTCCGGGAAGGAGATCATAATATTTACCCTCGTCCTTCTGTTCTTCCGGCTGAGTAGTGTAAATCGGCGGATAGGTACTGTAATTGTCGGCAATTTCCTGATACTCCATTCTGCTTCTGAAAAGGTCGATGTAGTAATCGCCTACCATGTATCCGCACACTATTACAGTTCCGACCGCTCCGAGAAACACAAACTTTCTGACGATTTCAAGCGGCTTATCGCCTTTTTCGGGGAAAAGCTCACGAATACGTCTTTTGAGCGGTTTCTTCTTTTTCTTCTTCTTTTTCTTTTTAGCAGGAGCTTTTTCTTCCACAGTCAGGTTTTCCGATTCAACGGAAGGAGTTTCCGGACAGTCAGCATCAGCATTTTCCGCCTTAACCTCCGGAATCTCAGGTGATTCAGTTTCTTTTGAAGTAACATTAGCATTGGCTGCTTTCTTTGCCTTGACTCTGTTGAATTTCTCAGCAAAACTTTCCTCTGCGGTTTTTCCATCGACCTCAGGAGCCTTTTTCGCAGCGAGGTATTCCTCAACAGCAGGAGCTATTTCGTCCCATGTAGGTTCGTCGCCGGCAGAAGCAGCAGTCTCCGCAGCGGTGATATTCTCCTCTGCAGCAGCAGTTTCTTCTGAAGAAGCGTGCAATGCCTCACGTATCGCCCTGATTTTTTCAGCTCTTTTAGCGGCATCAGCGTTTTCAGTATTCAGATTTTCATTGTAGTCTTCACTCATTGTATCCGCCTCCGCGCTGATTCGGAGCAGCAGTGCCTGTGTGCACACTTCTCCCTATCCATATAATTTTACACCATTTATGTATGTGTTGTCAAGTCCGTATAAAAAGTTTCACAATCTCACCTTGAAGACTTCCGGCACACAACACAATTCAAGCATCGTGAACAAATAAACCGTGCTAATTATGTATATTATTTGGTATAGTTGAACGTTTTCATAACTGTTCCTTCAACAGCTTTCTGAATAAGCGGTTCAAAATCGAAGCTATTCTGCGCCTTTTCAATGTCTTCGAGACGTGGTCTTACCTTCGGGTGACGAGGAGTAAAGACTGTACAGCAATCCTCATACGGGAGCGTTGAAGTCTCGAAAGTGTCTATTTTACGTGATATTTCGATAATTTCGGTCTTATCCATTCCAACGAGCGGACGGAATACCGGCATACGGCAAACCGCGTCCGTGCAGGCGATTGCTGCCATAGTCTGACTTGCCACCTGTCCGACACTCTCACCTGTTATAAGTGCGAGGCAGTTGTCCTTTTCAGCTATACGCTGAGCAATCTCCATCATCAGACGACGCATTATGATAGTGAAAAACTCCTCGGGGCAGTGGTCTTTGATAGCCTCCTGAAGTTCTGTGAAAGGGACGCAGTAAAATGCGATACCACCGCACCAGTCTGTCAGTTTTTCGCAGAGCTGCTCAACTTTGAGCTGTGCACGGTCTGATGTGTAAGGGGGACTTACATAGTGTATAGCCGCAATATGAACACCTCTCTTAGCCATCATCCAGCCGGCAACAGGGCTGTCGATACCGCCGGAAAGCAGCAGCATTGCCTTGCCGCTGCTGCCTACAGGCAGTCCGCCTGCACCCTTGATATTTTCAGCGTGAACATATGCATTCGTGTCACGTATTTCAACAGTAACTATGATATCCGGCTCTTTCACGTCAACTGTGAGATGCGGGAACTTTTCAAGCAGTACACCGCCAAGCTCAGCGCATATCTCAGGCGATTTCATCGGGAAAGCCTTGTCCGAGCGCTTTGCATTGACCTTGAAAGTCTTCACACCCATGAGAGCGTCGCCGCAGTATTCAACAGCCTTAGCGGTTACGTCGGCAAAGTCCTTTTCACACACACACGCACGGCAAAGAGCTGCAATACCGAAGACCTTGCTAACGCGGTCAACTACCTCATCAAGGTCTGTATCCTCATCAAGCGGAGTGATGTAAGTCGTCGACTGCGCACTCGTAAGCTGGAAATGTCCGAGACTTTTGAGTCTGCGCTTGATATTTTTTGTCAGCATATCCTCAAAACTCTTTTTGTTGAGTCCCTTGAGGACCATTTCGCCGTATTTAACAAGAATTATCTCTTTCATATTCTTCTCCTATACTATTATAATATATTGCTTATCCTCTTACGTTTGCAATGCCTTCACGCAATGCATCAGCAAACTGCTCTATCTCTGCTTCTGTAGTCTCAGCTGTCATACTTATCCGCAGCGCAGAATCAGCACGTTTTCCGGTTATTCCAAACTGCGCCGGAACTCCGCTCTGCTGCCCCTTAGAGCACGCAGAACCGCTTGATACATATATTTCACGGCTTTCAAGGTAGTGGAGCATTATCTCTGAACGCTTTCCTGCCGCCGAGATATTCACAACATAGGGTGAGCCGTCTTCCGGCGAGTTTAAAGATACACCTTCGATTGCGGAAAGGAGTTCAGAAAGCCGTGATTTAAGTCCGGAAACCGTCTCATAGCGCTGTTTTATGGTTGGAGAAAGCTTCTCAACTGCTGCCCCGAATGCACATATTAGCGGAACGCTCTCCGTTCCGGAACGTATCCCCTTCTCCTGCTTACCGCCTGTAACTACCGGTATAAGGCGAACTCCTTTTTTTATGTATAACGCTCCTGCGCCTTTGACACCGTGTATCTTGTGTCCGCTGAGAGAAATGAGGTCAGCACCGAGCGAACTCGCTTTTATAGGGAGTTTCATGTAAGCCTGCACGCAGTCGGTATGCGTGATGATATCCTTAAAACGGCGCTTCACTGCCGTAAAAACCTCCTTGACAGGAAGTATGTAGCCTGTCTCATTGTTGACACACATCATTGTCAGCAATACTGTGTCCTCGTCGCAGGCACTCAAAAAGTCCTCCGGATAGAAACGTCCGTCGCCGCGTGGAGAGATCCTGACAACTTCAAAACCTTTGCTCTCAAGGTCGGACAATGTCTCGTCGACCGATGCATGCTCTACTGCGGAAGCTACTATTTTTCGCCGCTTTTTGCCATATGCGGCAGATGCTCCGCGAAGTGCAAGATTATTACTCTCAGTAGCACCAGATGTAAAAAGTATATTTTCCGGCGACGCTCCAAGCGAATCAGCTATCACTTTGCGTGCCTTGTCCATCGCAAGCTGTGCATCGAGTCCGGCTCTGTGGAGTGAGGACGGATTGCCAAAATTCACGGTCATAGCTTCAACAGCGGCTTTCACCGCCTCCTCGCACGGCTTGGTCGTTGCGGCATTATCAAGGTATATCATATTTTCACTACCCTTTTATAAAATCAACAGTAAATTTTATTATACCACATTTCACTCATTAATGCAAGACGTTACTTCGTTTTTTACAATTAAGGCAATACCGCACAAAGATTGTGCTGAAGATGCGCCGTGAGATTTTTCGTCAGATTGTATAGAAATTCTGCAGGCATACTGACGTATGTCAAGGGATTTCTGTGCAAGATGACGGAAAATATCCAAGCAGATTCAGTACAAAGACGTCAAGCGGTCTTTGTGCGGTGTTGCCTTAAGCATATTCCGCGTAATAGTTGCTCACTGAAGGAGAAATTTTCTAAAAACCCCTTGACAAGCTCTTTTTTATATGTTATAATGATTTTACCTCGTTTGGGGTTATTTTTTATGCCCCGCAGAGGGAGGCAAACAACCTACCTCCGCACGCGGAGGAAATAATTTTTTCAGGAGGTGCCGTTATGAGAGTTAAAATTACATTAGCTTGCACTGAGTGCAAACAGCGTAATTACGTTTCCAAGAAGAACAAGAAGAACGATCCGGACAGAATTGAAATGATGAAACACTGCAAGTTCTGCCGCAAGCATACTCTTCACAAGGAAACAAAGTAAGCGGAAGGAGTTTTTCTATGGCTAAAAAAGACAAGGAAAATACAGCTTCCGAAAAGAAGGATAAGAAATCCGCTAAGAAAGAACCTAACAAGATCGCTAAATGGTTCAAGGATCTGAAAATCGAATTCAAAAAAGTCGTTTGGCCTACCAAGGAAACCGTCATTAATAACACAGCAGTTGTTCTTGCCGTAGTTGTTGGCGCTGCCCTTATCGTTGGCGGCCTCGATTTCGGATTCCTTCATCTGTTGAGCTTCATCTACCAGCAGGGCTGATTTCACTGAGGAGGATATGTAATGTCAGAAGCAGCTAAGTGGTATGTTATCCACACTTATTCAGGCTATGAGAATAAAGTAGCACAGAATATTGAAAAGGTTGTCGAAAACCGCAAGCTTCATGAGCTTATCCAGGAGGTCAGAGTCCCTACTGAAAGAGTAGAGGAGATCACAGACGGCAAAAGCAAAGAGATCGAACGTAAGACTTTCCCCGGTTACGTTCTGGTCAAAATGGTCGTTACTGAGGATACTTGGTACGTCGTAAGAAATACCAGAGGCTGCACAGGCTTCGTTGGTCCGGGTTCAGAACCCACTCCCCTTTCTGAGGAAGAGGTCAAAAAGACCTTCGGCATCGATGTTTCTTCTGTCGAGGTCAACTTCAAAGAGGGCGACAGAGTCCAGATCTCCGGCACTGCTATGGATGGCTTCATCGGAGTTGTTCAGAGCATTAATCTCGATGACCGCACAGTTGATCTTCTTGTATCAATGTTCGGCAGAGAAACCCCCACTACCCTGCCTATAAGTCAGGTAGTATCAGTGGAGGACTAATTAGGTCAAAAAAGAAACCGGAATGGTTTCAGTGGGAGAGGTAAAATAATTCTTGCCTCGCCATTTACCACATTTATGGAGGTGCGAATACATGGCACAGAAAGTAGTTGGCTACATTAAGCTTCAGATCGCAGCAGGAAAGGCTACTCCTGCACCGCCTGTTGGACCTGCACTCGGTCAGCACGGCGTTAATATCATGGCATTCACAAAGGAATTCAACGAGAGAACTAAGAACGATATCGGTATGATCATCCCTGTTGTTATCACAGTTTATGCTGACCGTTCATTCTCTTTCATCACTAAGACTCCCCCCGCTGCTGTCCTCATCAAGAAGGCTTGCAACATCAACAGCGGTTCAGGAGTTCCTAATAAGACTAAGGTCGCTAACATCACTAAGGAACAGGTTCAGAAGATCGCTGAGACTAAGATGCCTGACCTCAATGCAGGTTCACTCGAGGCTGCTATGAGCATGATCGCAGGTACAGCTCGCTCAATGGGCGTTGTAGTTGTTGACTAATCACTTTAATTTGAATGACGATAGGGGCAAATTTTCCCCGTTCTGAGTTCTATTGGTGGGAGGAAAATTCCGCTAATCGGGTATATCTAATCCCGGTATTACCACTTAAATAGGAGGAAATATAATGAAACACGGCAAGAAATATGTTGACAGCGCTAAGGCTGTTGATTATGCAAAGCTTTACGAGTCTAACGAGGCTCTTGAATTAGTTTGCCAGAACGCAAAGGCAAAGTTCGACGAAACTGTTGAGGCTCACATCCGTCTCGGCGTTGACTCTCGTCACGCTGACCAGCAGGTTAGAGGTGCAGTTGTTCTCCCTAACGGTACTGGTAAGAAGGTTAGAGTACTTGTATTCTGCAAGGAAGACAAGTATGAGGCTGCTCAGGCAGCTGGCGCTGACTACGTTGGCGGTATGGACATGGTTGAGAAGATCACCAAGGAAAACTGGATGGACTTCGACGTTGTTGTTGCTTCACCTGACATGATGGGTGTTGTAGGACGTCTCGGTAAGGTTCTCGGTCCCCGCGGACTCATGCCTAACCCGAAGGCTGGTACTGTAACACCTGATGTTGCTAAGGCTGTAACTGAGGCTAAGGCTGGTAAGATCGAGTACCGTCTCGACAAGACTAACATCATCCACTGCCCCATTGGTAAGGCATCATTCGGTGCTGCTAAGCTCGAAGAGAACTTCTCCACTCTTATGGAAGCTATCGTAAAGGCTAAGCCTGCTGCTGCTAAGGGTACTTACCTCAAGAGCTGCACTGTTACTTCTACTATGGGTCCTGGAATCCCCGTTGCTACTACTAAGTACGGCGTTTGATTCTGTCTTATACGTTTACAAAAAGGTGTACACAGATGTGTACACCTTTTTTGCGTTCAATTTTTCTCGTTAAACGAACGATCAACGAACACTTTAAGAAATTCAAGAAATCTGCTTATCAGCGGCTTAGTTTCATTCGATTTCTTAAATATCACTATGTCACGTATCTGTATATTGGCATAAGAGCAGTCCTTTGCTACAATTTTCGCATTTTCCTCGAACGCTCCTCTTGGCATCGGTGAAACCCACATATACGCATCTTTGAGAATGTTCATCATAGCTATTTTGCTTCCGCGGTCGTAAACGTGAATAGTTCGGGTATTGGCTGAGTCATCGTAGTCAGCGTTGATACTGGTCTTGCCGAAAACGTTTATCTCATCGTCGCCATGCATTATCTGAGTATAATTCTTAAGCTCTTCTATCGGGATATCATCATATTTAGCAAGCGGATTATCCGTATGCAGGAGTAGCTTCATTGTGAACTCATTCAGCGTATAATAGCCGAGTTTCCGACTTTTCAGCTGTTCTGTGTACAATTCAAACTGACTTGACGGAATGCGGATTATACCTATATCACTTCTCGAGTTGCTTACATCGTCAATTACCTTATTTGACGGTATCTCGATAAGGTGAATATTGAATTTATCATCTGGGTTAAAAGTTTTCACCCATAATGCTACTGCTGCCGCCATGTAGGTTGAAATATTTGCCTCTATCCTCAACGCAACAGTATCCGCATTCTTATTAGTGTAATCAGCTTCAAGGCTATGCATTCCCTCGACTATTTCTTTTGCTTTCAAAAGGAAATTTTCCCCCTCAGGAGTAAGAACCATACCATTAGGAGTACGCCAAAATACCTGAGTGCCTATCTCAGATTCAAGCTCTTTTAGTGCTATACTAATGTTAGGCTGAGCCTGATACAGTTTTTTAGCCGCCGATGTAATACTGCCTTCCTGAGCTATAGCTATGACGTATTCCAATTGCTGTATTTTCATTATTCTCGCCTCACTTTCTATATTATATTCATATTGTATCATATATATAATCTATATTCAATAGATTACACACAATATTCATATTTTTTTGTATATCTCGCTAAATCGAACCTCCTTTTCACCTCCTGATTGTATATATCCCTCACTAAATTTTATGAATACGTTATCTTTTTAGATTATTTGTCATATCGCCGAATTAGAATAATAAACATTTTACAATCTGTGACTTAAAAAAAACTGTAAAATGTGATATACTTTTTATATAGAATTTGGGAATGATAGGCGATACAGTTCTTTTTTTATGACCGTCTCGCCATAAGAAAGAGAAAAACATGAATATTTTAGAATTATTGAAACAGTACCAATTAAACATAATGCTTGTACTGAGTTCGATTTGCGCTATGCTTGCGTTCTTTGTCATCATCACAAAGTCGATTCCACCTGCCCGAAAACGAATTCTTACGGCTATTGAGCTATCTGCGATGTTATTGCTCATATTCGACCGCTTTGCTTATAACTTCCGCGGAGATACCAGTAACATAGGCTTTTATATGGTAAGAATCAGCAATTTTATGACTTTTTTCTTGACAATAGCCGTAATCTTCTGCTTCACCCTGTATATTATGGACCTTTACCGAAATGAAGGCGCTATGACTAAGCTTCCAAAACGTCTATACCTCTCGTGTATTCTCTGCGGAGCGGCTATTGTGATGCTCATTATCTCGCAGTTTACAGGATTCTACTACACCTTCGATGCATACAATCAGTATCAGCGGTCGGAAGGGTTCATGATATGCTACCTCTCACCGCTAATTATCCTCGTCCTCGACCTATCGGTCATATTGGAATACCATAAAAAAATCGGCAAGCGTCTCCTTATTTCAATACTCCTTTTCACTATCGCTCCATTTATTTCGGCAATCGCTCAAATATTTATGTACGGTCTTTCACTTACTAACATGACCCTTGTAGGACTCGTCGTCTCGCTTTACGTTTTCTCACTACGCGATATGAATGATAAGCTCGAACTCGCAAATAAGCGTGAGATAGAGATAGTCCGCGAAGAACAACATAATATGCGCCTTATGTTTGAACAGACTGCTACTGCTCTTGCTAATGCTATTGATGCTAAAGACAAGTATACTCACGGTCATTCGCGACGTGTTGCAGAGTATTCAGTGAAAATCGCCGGATATCTCAATAAAAGCCAAAAAGAAATTGACGACCTTTATTTTACTGCACTTCTTCATGACGTAGGTAAAATCGGTATTAAAGACAGTATCATCAATAAGGAAGGTAAGCTCACCGACGAAGAATTTGCCGCTATCAAGACTCATCCTGTCATCGGAATGCAGATTCTTTCAAGTATCAGTCAGTCGCCGTATCTCAGTATCGGCGCTCATTATCACCATGAACGCTATGACGGACACGGCTATCCCGACGGTCTCAAAGGCGAGGATATTCCGGAAATCGCCCGAATAATCGCTGTTGCTGACGCTTACGATGCTATGACTTCCAAGCGAAGCTACCGCGACCCGATTCCACATGACCTCGTCCGTGAAGAGATCGTCAAGGGTACAGGTACGCAGTTTGACCCCGAATTTGCAAGAATCATGCTCCACCTCATTGACCTCGATTCGGAGTACACTATGAAGGAACACGAAGAAACAAATGAGCTTGAACGCATTGGTTCAATGATTTGCGGCTCATATCGTTCATCTGTTTCTGATGGAATTCTCCTCAATAATACCATGACTCACGTTCACTTTACAAGTTATATGAACGGTGAGCATGACTCAAAAAATATACCAAGTTTCGTGCTTTTCGACTCCCTCGATGCTCGAATCCACAACGATGAACGCAAACGTAAAGATCTACTTTACCACGAATATGCTACGATACGCGCTGACGGAACTGTTACTCCTGCCGGTATAAGAGATTTCAAGCTCACTACGACCGAGCAAATCGGTGCTGCTGCCGAAGCAAAGGCTCTGCTGAGGGAGAAAGTAGCGTTCGACCTTGATATCGTCCGGTATAAGGATCATCTTCTGTTCAAATTCTCGAACAGTTTCCGCTCACATGAAATCATTATCGCTCTGCCTGACAGTACAAGATTTGCGTATCTCTCGCTTACAGGCGAGCACTGTACGATTGACGACGTTAATATTTACAAGACAGAAGAAGTCATCGGTGACGGCTATATTCCGCGTATTGCTGAGGAAATCACCTATATCGACTCCCCTGCCGGCGATATACCGAATGTTCAGGTAGATGGCTGGCGTTCAGACGTATCAGATGGTGTCGAGATCGTCGACGGAATGTGTATAAAGTTTCATACACTCAGTCTCCCGACGGCACGACTTGTCTGGCACTGTCCGTTTGCTGTTATTTATACCTCCGACGACGGAAAGGTCAAAGGTGAAAATTACCGTGAACTGACTGTTGTACGTCTCGATGGTGAAGGCTGGGAAGAAGACGAAGAAGCTGAAAACCGTGTTTTCACCAATAAACTCGATAATTTCCAGAACTGGGACGAATGGAAAAAACGTAACAAAGCTGGTCAGGACTGCGAACTGCATTACCACTTAGAACCCGGTAAAGTTACTATAACTTCAGAATTTTGCGGACTCTCCATACGCTCTGTAACTACCATCCCTGCAAATATTACAAAGCTTTCAACTGCCCTCACTGGTGACCAATGTGCGATCACAAATATCCGTATAATAAAATGATAGAAGCCTTTGAAAAAAGGCTTCTATCAAAAAAAGACGCTCATTTCTGAGCGTCTTTTTTATGTGATTTAGAAATTACTTTCTTGCAGCCTTGAGCTGATCAGAAGTAATCGGGAAGTCCTTCTTGTCGATGAGCTTAGCGTCCATCATCTGGATAGCAAGAGCGTCTGTACCAGTGATACCGTCACCGTTATCAACGATGTCAGCCTGCTTCTTACCCTTGTCGCCGAGCTTGTACTTATCCTTGTTACCGATGTACTGAAGAATTGTTGTAGCATCAGCGATTGTTACATTCTCATCTTCGTTAGCATCGCCCCAAAGTACATTTGAAGGATCAGATGTTGTACCAGTTGTATCTTCTGATGTACCCGGATTCTCACGATCTACTGTAGGAGCAACGTCCTCGAGGTAAGATACCATCCAAGCAAGAGGTGAGTTCCAGTTGATTGTGATCTCGTTTACAGACCATGCTTCAGCAGAGTCAACATAGCACTTCTGGCTTGCGAGAGTACCTCTCTTGAAGCCGAGACCGCCTACGTAAGGATCCTGCATACCAGCACCAGGACCACCTGACATTACGCCAGCAGGAGCCTTCGGGAAGTCAGGATCGATTCCGTTAGCCCAGAGTCTGTGGTGAGGCCACTGGAGAGTTACGTCACCGTAACCGGATACGTATGAGAAGTCGTTACCATTACGTCCGAGGATGTAGTCCATAGCGATGGAAGCACCGTCGATGTAATCAACATTCTTAGTAGCATCGTAAGCATAAGCCATAACGATAGCGTTGTTAGCAACGAATGAGTTTGAACCCCACTCATAACCTGTAACCTCGATCGGCTTGCCGTTATCGTCAAGACCGATGTTGATCTCATCAGTAAATGTAGAACCTACGTACGGGATACCCATACCAGCCTTATTTTCCTGATCAACGTAGTTCTGAGCTGCAGCTACGATAGAATCCTTAACAGTCTTAGCATCCTCATCGCTGAGCTTATCCTGGTTGAGGTAGAGTGAAAGTGTTCCGAGGCCGGAAGTACAACCCCAGTTGAATGAGCTGAATGAACCCTTGTTCTCACCGCCGCCGAGGTTAGATGTAACACTCAGAGCCTTATCAGCGCCGGTTTTATCGTTCTGGTTCTTATACTTCATGAGTTCTGTGTAGTACGTCTTATCGCCTGTTGTAGCGTAGAGCTCACAGAGTGCCCAGTAGTAGTCATCTGTTACGTATGTATCACCGTAAGGACCACCGCCTATAGCCTGATCGAGAGGAGCGAAGTAAACGTCACCCTTCTTAGCATTTGTGCCAGCAACATCGTCCTGCTGTTCAGAAACGCCGTTGATACCATACCACTTATCCTTGTTCTTCTCTGCAGCTGCGAGACCGATCTTAGCGTTCTCTAAGCACTTATCAGCGAAGTCATCATCGATGCCCTTCCAGAGACGTGCAGCCTGAGCAGCACAAGCAACCATGTTTAATGTAGCAGCATACGTCGGAGGCTTAACGATACGAGACATATCCTTGAAGCCCTCGTACTTCCAAGCGTGGATAGCAAGACCTGTCCACTTGTGGTCGTGGAGCTTGTGGTAAACCATACCAGCATCCTTGCCGAAGTAAGGATCCTTAGAATCAACCATCATGTCGAAGAACCACTCAAGCTCAACTCTTGCTTCGTCAAGTGCGTCAGGAGCACCCTTTGCAGAGCCGTCCTGAGGAATGAGCATTGACTTGTTGTCAGCCCACTTGTCATCCTTGCCGAGGTGCTTGGACATTTCGTACATATTCTGGAGTGTCCATACAGAAACACCACCGTTAACAACGTACTTACCGTGGTCACCAGCGTCGTACCAGCCGTATGTAGCTGTGATCTGATACTTTGTATCGCCGTTGAACTTACCATCGTAAGCCTTTACCCACTTAGGCTGTACATAAGCTGTATCGGGGTTATGACCGTATTCAGAGTGTGAAAGTGATGCAGCGTCGCCGTTCTTGATGTACTCAGCTTCGATCGGAACACCTGAACGGTTCTGATAGAAGTAGCTCATAGAGTCACGGAGAAGTCCATCATAAACTGTGTTAGCGATGTTGAAGGAGTGAGACTTATTCATCTGGTATTCCTTCTTGGTCTTCCAGTTAGTCCACATTACCTTATCGCCGCTTACCTTTGTATCGAAAGCACCCTTGATGATACCGGACTGTGTACCTGATACACCAGTGTCGTCCTTAACTACGATGTAGTAGCCTTCGCCTTCTTTATCGAGCTTTGTGAAGTCGAGGATATGAACGTACTTACCGCTGTCCTTGTATCTGGGGAGTTCCTTACCGCCGTCAGACTTAGCAGTTGTATTCTCAGGTGTACCGGAATCGATATCGCCAGAGATAACCTTGCTTGACTTGCCGTGGAATACAGATGTACCGGACTTGTCATAAACGTCGAACTCAAGCGGATCAGCCGCATCAGTTACGTAAGAAGCCTTCTTAGCGAGGTTCTTGTAGTAACCGACCTGGTTAAGACGAACGTTTGACTGAGGTCTGATAACACCGAACTCGTTTGTAGGATCGAATCCCTCATCACCGTCGAGGTCCTCGAGAGACATATTATCGAATGTAAGTGTAGAATCCTTCGGCATACCTGTATCGCTGTTGCCATACTTGCCGTTGTTGTTAGCATAGTGGAATGCCCACTCAGCAGGGCCGTCCTGAAGGGGCTTAGGACCCTGACCAGCTGTGAAGTCAGTATCGATTACGAACTTCTCACCAGCTGAGAGCTTGTGAACGGTCCAGTTACCGTCACCGCAGTCGTTCCAGTACTCGTTATCTCCGCCGTAGTCACCAATCTTGGTGTAGATGTAACCAGCGTCAGAAGCTGTGATCTCAGCGTGAACGTGGTACTTATGACCATTTACGAGATGAAGACCTCTGTGACGAAGCTGAAGATCCCAACGTCCATCAGAACCATTAGGATTCTTGATTGTTACTTTGTACACGCCATTGTCGATGTCGAATGTCTGCTTAGCGGGGTTTGTTTCGCAGGTGTGCCAAGGAAGACCAACGTTATCCTCGAAGTCTGTAGCACCGAGGAGCTGTGCCTTAGCACTTGCACTCATAGGAGCAACAACAGCTGTAAGAGATGATGCCATCATAGCTGCTGCCATAAGGCTACCTGTGAGAGCTTTTGACATTTTCTTGTGCATTTTTTATACCCTCCCTGATAAAAATAAAAGTATAAATTTTTTATAACGCAATGCCAGTGCATACATTGCGGTTATATCTTGTGAAATGTGTGACAGATCCAAGTCCTACGCGGACATATTACTGCACTGATCCATCATTCATATTATATTATATCTGCAAAAAAAAGTAAATAGCTTTCCGGAATTTCGTGTATTTCTATAATTACCGGCTGTCATTTTTGTAGATTTTCACAACGTCCCGAAAATAACAAAAGGGAGCAAGCTCCCTTTTGTTAACTAACTATGAATTTGTTCACAAAACCTTTGTATATTGCTTACAAAAGCTCATTCCTGAGGTAAAAATGGTGCCGCAATGGGAAGCTGAACTACTACCTTTGCATCGTACTTCATGATAACGAGAGCGTCGTTGGCAGTGATTCCGGGAACACCGTCAACGTCGGCATTGCGCTTGCCGTCCTTGCCGAGCTGGTACTTGTCCTTGTTGCCGATAAACTGGAGGATAGCAACTGCGTCAGCGACTGTAACGTTTCCGTCCTCGTTGGCGTCGCCGTAGAGCTTAGCCTCGGTTGAATCAGTCGAAATAGTTGATGTTGTAGTTGTCGATTTGCCGGGCTGAGTAGTAGTAGTCACCTTAGGAGTTGTGTTCTCGCCGGGCTTTGTGCCGTCAGGCTCTTCGCCCCATACAAGTGCACCGTCAACATACATTGTTATATGCTCGTTGAGTGCATCTTCGTTCTTGAGGTCTGTAGCATCAGCAAGTCCGCCGAGATATGACCAGTCGTTCTTTGCATTCCATGCACCGTCTGTAGACTTTCCGTCAACAGCGTCAGGAATTGAGATACGGAACTGTACTTCGTCGCGGTGTTCGGACTGACCTGTAGGCATGATAGCGCGGCCGTCCTCAAACTTTATCTTTGCGTAGTAGGTATTGCCTTTGGGGTCTCCCTCGTACTTGTAGGGACCGGAAACAGTAGCGTAGCCCTGTTTGCCTTCGCTGTACTGCTGAGACTTGCCCTCTACCTTGATATCGTCAACAGAAAGACCAGCTTCAATTATCTCAGAAACATCGAAGAAATAGCGGTATTCGATGTCCTTCGCAACTCTTGCAGGCCATGCTGTGTGGTTCATTGCCCAAGCCTTTACCTCTGTATAGCTCTTGCCCTCTGTACCATTGATAACAGCTGAAACTTCCCATTCTGCCCATGTAGGAGTCTCTGTAGGCGGGAAGTCTGGAAGGATTTTTCCGCCGTAATCGTCTATCATAGCGCAAAGTGCAGCTGTATAGCCGGCATTGTAGTCGATAGCTACCTCAGACTGCTGATAATCGGATACCTTTACATCGCCGAATGAACCGTCTTCCTTAGGACCGCCGATAAGTGCACCGTAGAGAGTATGTGCATACTCTGTCTGCCAGCCCTCAGTACCGCCGGAAGGCTGTCCAAGCTCATTCCAGTGGTCATCGTGGATACCGGAAGCTGTTCTGTGATGGATCGCTGTAGGATTCTTGTCGCCCATACCGAGAACATAGCTAAGACCAAGCTCATTATCGCCGAATGCGTAGTCCATCTGAGACTTTGCCCAGTCATTATATTTCTTAGAAAGTGCAGCATCGTCCTTGAAGATAGTATCAGCAGCGAGCATTGCCAGCCATGCTGTATTCTCAGCATGACGGAGAGGTCCCCACTGCATGAGGTAAGCGAGTCCGTCGGGAGTGTAATTTACCTTCTTTCCGCCGTAACCCTCTATCCAGTAATCAAGATGATGTGAGATATGTTCTATCCACTCCTTCTTGCCGGTATTAAGAGCGTAGAGCATTGCTGCACCCTGTGTTGTATCGTCCCAGCAGAATCCCCATGTGTACTTCTTGTCAGTAGACTGGTTCTCAAGCGGGAAATTCGGGATATAATCCTTCTCGCAGAGGTCAAGGTACTTTTCGTCACCTGTAGCCATATACAGCCAGTTTGCTGCGTACATACAGTCATCTACCCATGATGTTGTGGGATAGAACTGTTTCTGGGCACCCTGGTCCTCATTGCTTCTTGTCTCATCAGCAGAAGCAAAAAGGCTCTTTGCGTGTTTGAGATACTCAGCAGCTTTCTCAGGCTGGTCGTCCTTGAATATCATGTAACCCTGTGCAAGAGCGGCAGCTGAAAGTGCAAGTGTTGAAGAGTCTGTTATCTCATCGTAAGGACGCTCCTCATTCTCAAACTTGAGCTTGTGCTTTCTCATGTACACCTCTGCGCTGCACCATACAACGTGGTCGTCAGCGTCGCCGATAGTACCGATCATCTTGCCGTTGCCGAGGTCACAGCCGAGTACGTAGTCGATACCCCACTGAATGTTGTTTCTGTATACCTCGCCGAGTCCTGCCTTGTCAACAGCGTCCTTGTACTGGAGATAGCCCCATGCAAGAACTGATGCGGAATAAGCATTTGTAAGGGTGAATTTGTAGTGGTCACCTGCATCGAACCAACCACCGTCAACAATATCAGAAGGAGTTCCGTCCTCTTTAACCATTGAATTTGCTCTCCACTGTACATAGTTCCACTCAGGAAGTGTACCTGCCTGCTGTACCTCATAGAAGAACATCGACTTCTGCAGTGCTTCTGCGTAGTTGTAACTGCTGTCGGCAGCATTAGCAGTCGGAAGTGCCGAAAGCATTCCCGCAGAAACAGCAAAAGCTGATAATGCAGCTGTTAACTTTTTGAACTTCATAATAGATTTCCCCTCTCAATTTATTGGTATGCTGCTCTGCACACCTATACACTTTAAATATACATGATTTTTCCCGATTTGTCAAGAAAAAAATCGCGCACGAGAAAAAATTCTCATGCGCGGAGTTTTTATTTTTTCAGCTTGCAGTCAGTGAGTATCAGCACCTGTCCTTCTTTGAGTGTGAGAGAAAAGTCTTCGTCGCTCATGGTGTGGTGCTCCATTTCATAATCATTTTCATGTGCCATCATGTCGTCAATGTTGTCGAACACCATATAGCTATCATAATGTTCACCGGCTGTCGGAACCAATTCATACGTGCCCGGTTCAACGTCTCTGCCGACTATAAATGTTCCGGAAGTTTCAAAAGGGTCAAACTTTCTTCCCGAATCATCAGCACTGCACATATCTGCGTGTGCAATCTCAATACGCTGACCGTCCTTGAGTTTGACGTATGTATGGTTCTGATACCAGTTACGGATAATATCCTTGCTGCCATCTTTTACACTAACATATATCTCGGGTTCGTAATACTCTCCTTCCTTCTTCAATTCCTCGTAGAATTCAATTTCATCTTCACTCGCAGCAATTATATACTCGCCGGCAGGTATGTCCTTGCCGACCTCGTACTCGCCATCGGAATAGACTTCAGTTACTTTTCCGCCTACTCCGAAATAGCCGTCATCAGTCGTCGGCTGAGTAGGCACTTCCGTCGCAGCGCCGCCTGTCGTCCGCTTGGGACGTGTCGTAGTTTCAGGTTTTTCAGTCGGTTCAACGAAGGTAACCACTCGTGACGAACTGCTGCTGTTGTCGTTTATAAAGCCCTTATTAATTGCAAACATGGCTCCTATAAGAATTGCCGCAACGACAAGTGCAAACGCGATAAGCAGGATATACAGCGGATTCATTCCCGATTCTGTCTTATTCTCCGGAACCGGTTGATAGTAGGAGTCCGGCACCTGCGGAGGCGGTATGTACGGCGGAGGTGCAGCCTCTTTCACGGGTTCCGGAGCAGCGTTCTTGTATTCCTCGTTCTTTTCAGAACTATCCTCGGTCTGAACCGTTTCTTCTGTCACCTCTCCAGTTTTTTCAGGCAAATCATTTTCCTGCTCGATATGAACACTCTCCGGAGCATTTATTACAGGTTCAGGCGGAACTTTCACCGGCTCAGGCAGTTCCACCTCTTTCAGCTCCGGCGGAACAACAAATTCCGGCTGACGTCTTCCGCACGCATCGCAGAAGCGAGCTGCCATCGGCAGTTTCTTACCGCATTCCACGCAGAATTTCTCGGTCATATATTTCACTCCTTCCAGTCAAAATACCGTATAAACACAAAAAGCTGCACACGAAGTGCAGCTTTTGATATGCAATTGATTATTCAGCGTCCTCAGCAGGAGCTTCCTCGTCAGCTGCGTCCTCGAGGAGAGCGCGCATAGAGATACTGATTCTCTTGGAATCTGTGTCAATGTCGATGATCTTAACGTCAACCTCGTCGCCTACAGAAAGGATGTCCTTAACGTTCTCAACCTTCTTATCAGCGATCTGAGAGATGTGGATAAGTCCGTCAACGCCGTCGATGATCTGAGCGAATGCACCGAAGCTTGTGATAGATACGATAGTTGCCTTAACAACGTCGCCTACTGCGTACTTAGACAGGAAGATCTCCCACGGATTGTCCTCAGCCTTCTTGAAGCCGAGTGAGATTCTGTTCTCTTCGCGGTTGAGGTCCTTGATGTATACTTCGAGAGTATCGCCAACGTTTACAACTTCGCTCGGGTGCTTGATTCTCTTCCATGAAAGCTCGGAAATGTGAACCATACCGTCGATGCCGCCGAGGTCAACGAATGCGCCAAAGCTTGTGAGAGACTTAACCTTGCCAACGAATGTCTGGCCAACTTCAGCAGTCTCCCAGAACTTAGCCTTAGCCTCTTCCTTCTTAGCGTTCTCAACAGCCTTGATAGAGCCTACTGCTCTCTTCTTGCCGCCCTCATCAACTTCGATGATCTTGAACTGTACCTTCTGCTTGTTGAGCTGATCAAGCTCTGCTCCTCTGGGGAGACCTGTCTGTGAA